>Ga0116231_10008065_pt1 | contig 18746 bp, 16 predicted proteins | sample S1TSphgellanicum_2_FD_89695 | JGI IMG/M metagenome (GOLD analysis project Ga0116231, IMG submission 89695) | Host-associated microbial communities from peat moss isolated from Minnesota, USA - S1T2_Fd - Sphagnum magellanicum MG | ecosystem: Host-associated > Plants > Peat moss > Unclassified...
AAGCCATTATCTGACATTGGCACTCCAGGTACCATCATGGAAGAGGTAGCAACGTTCAGCTGGCCTGTATCTGTTGAGTCGGAATATGAGTTTGCAGTATCCAAGTATCCTCCCTTGCTGGTGGTCTCATCCCTGCTGCTGTTCATGGTATCAGCAAACTCACTTCTGCTCTCATTCAGTGCAGTTCCTGGTATAGGTGTGGGGATAATCATAGCAGGCATGGCTATGCCCACTTTGCCTGTTGTTGGAAGTAGAACAAAAGGAGCTACTACTGGTTTCAGAGCACTTGCAGTTCCGCTGGTATTGAAAGTGTCCACATAACTGCAGCAGAACAATGATTCACACATCAAAAACCCCATGCAAGCAGAGATCCTCTTTTGGGTTCAAGGTTCAGGGATGTTCTTTTTTTGATCATGCAATCAATGTTAATGATTAGGAACATTTGTCACACAAAGTTGGGCAAAATTGGTTAATATTTTACAACAAGAGCCATTCATGAAATGGGGATTATATTTTATCAGGTTGATTAAACTAGTGGGCCAATACACTAGAAAATGATATATCTTAGTGGCTACCAATTGTAACTTGGCACAAGTTTTTGAAATCCAGTTCAAAACTTGATAACACATATAAACATATAACCTAGTAGAATGACCACATGTGATCTTGAATCTTAACCAAATAGCTTGAAGTGGAATTATAGATGGTTTAAAATGTTTTGTAGAAGTAATTCCAACATCATCCTAGATTTGCCAATTGACTTTTGACTTGAATATGGAAAAAGATCAAATGGAGGACTACTTTTTACCACATTGTTGAATTTTTGTAAAATTCACACATTTCTTCTAAAAATGAATCAATTGTGATCCACCATGTGTCACATAATCTAGGTACATTGCTTCACAATGCATCATATGGGTTAACTTATAAGTTTTGGTATTGTAGGTTTGATGTTCAACATTTTTGCATAACAACTTATCCCTAACAATCCCTTCATGAAAATTGTGTGAATTTTGTAGCAATTCAACATCAATTCAAGTGAAAGATTATTATTGGAGACACTAAATTTTTTGTAGCTCAACAACAAAACAAGTTGTGAAGGACATCAATGATTAGTGATCAATGTAAAAAATTATTAAAGGAATCTAACAAGAATTATGTAGCTTTTGATGTCATCATTGATCATTTTCAAACCAACATTCAAAGAACAATATGATGATAATTATAAAACCCATTAGGGTTTATGTATTATTTTGTAAAAAATTGCACTTGTTGCTAACATTTGCAAGCCAAATATACACTTGTAGTTTAGGCCATCTCTACAATTTTTGGATTATATTTCTTCCACTATTTGTCTAAAACCAATGCACACAACACAATGTCCCCCAAAACCTATAACTACAATTAAAACTTCACAAATATGTTTTGTAGTAAAGTCTACAAGTTGCAATTCACAAAGGAGTCACACAAAAGAAGTATGCTTGAAGAAAAGGGAGAAAAGACCATCAAATAAAACTTGATTATTGATTACTATATAAATTATTCACTGGCACAAAAACCATAAACAAATTTTATTCACTAGAACTTGCAATGAACAAAGGCCATGAACTTGCAACTCACATTTAACACATGCAACAAAACCTAAAACCTACAAATAAGAAATTCACAAATAACTTATGCTAAATTCTTCAACTCACAAAACATGACCAAATGCAAATCTAATTATGAAAAAAGAAATCAATTCCAATTTGGTAGAATTTCATTACATTTTCATAAGGGTCTTTAGTTTTCATGGTCACATACGCACATTGATATATGCCTTTGTCCACTTTCAACATCCTTTCCTTGGGTTTTTAAGACATGCCATACACTAATGAAAGTTTGCTCAAGCAAATTTGATAGAGATGTCATGTAAGCCCATAGAAACATTTTTGCCAATTGTGCCATATTGACACACCTTCAATATGGCATGCCCAAAACATGTGCCTTAGAAAGGTCCTCTAATCCCAAGCTTTCACAATTCACAACCACCTTCAATGTTGTGGTCATTGCACCCAAGATTGTGCCTTCATCTTTGACATAAGAAAACATTTTTTTTCCTAAATCCACATTTGCCAAGCAAAGCTTGAAGCTTTACTACCATGGTTTAACCATTCATTTCAGGTTCTTCAAATAACCCTATTGCAATATGTTTGGACTACCAATCTATAAAAATGAAGTTGACAGCAAATGCAAAGATGTCATGGGCACCATTGACATCCAAAGATCAGAAGTTGTTGGTAACAAGCAAACTTCCAAGGTATGTAATACATACAAGTTCTTCATCTTCTCCACCAACTTGAGTATAATTTCTTTACATGAAATTCTTTCTAAAAGGAAGACCATGTGTGGACATAACCAAAATGCCAAATTACATTATAGCTAAACATTCTCAACAATTCAATGTGGTAAATTTGAGACCTGATGATGAAAAGAGTTGTCTTGTACTTAAATGTTATTGTTGTTCATGACCCTTCTTAAATGGATCCATGGGGGGAAAAAAAGATATTGAATTATGTCCAATGATTGTAGACTTCTTCTTAGCAAGCCATTGAATGTTCAATTGGGATGTTTCTACATTGATAGGTTTTTCAACAAATTTATAAGCAAGTTTAGAGTGTTCAAATTTTACATGCTTTTTCATTGTTATGATGCCATTCATCTTGAAGTAAGTGATAAGCACATTTTGACATCTTGTTCATTGACCAAGGAATGCAAGACTAGTTTGTTCATTGTAACAAACAATGTAGCATAATAGTTGAAGATTGATGAGATCTATGGACCTACCATCATTTACACAAAAAAGCCCATGCAATAGAGGTTTGACTTCAAGGTTTCCAAAACTTAATTAACTTATGTGTGAAGCATTTTTAGAATTTCTATTATAGCAAGAATGTCAACCTCTTTAGCTCCACTTCCATGTGATGACAAAAATGGCCTTTCACACACACCACCATAAAGCTTTTGATTATTCTTTTCACCACTAGCTTGCAACAAAACTAGAACCTTGATGAACACAATGCCACACTATGATCCTAGCTCCACTTTTAGGCCCTATAGGAAAATTGTTAAACAAACTCGAAATCATACATCTAGGTTCATGAAGATTCATTTTTATAAAGGGAGATGTGCAAGTTCTTTTCAAAATGTGAAATGCGAACTTTGGGTGCTTTGCAACTTGCAACCTTTATGTTATGCATTAAGTAAACAAATCATGAATTTAAAAACAAAAATGGTTTTTTAATTTTTGGGTTTTATTAGTATTTTTCATTTCACACTTTGCACTAACTATCAACAATAATTGCATGTTACACTTCATGCCACTTCATTTCAATGTTAAACAATAAAAAAAACACATAACATTCAATCTTCAAGCATTAGAAGAGAAAATATATTTTGCAACTTATTTTATGCACATAAAGTTGTTGTATGCAGCTAAAAAATAGTTGCATACAACATCTTTAGTTGTATAAAACAAGTTGCAAACTATATTTTTTCTTTTAGTGAAGTTCTTAACATTTATTGTCCTAAAATGAAGATGCACAAGAAAATTCAATTTTGGCACCAAATGCAAGAAAGAAATAGACCCAAACTTCATGTTCAATTAGGAGCTTGGAAAAACCTCCAAGTTTTCTCCATTGTCAATCCTTTATGTGTTTGAATTCTTTTGAAAGGAACTCCTAGGACCTTTAATCCTTTAAGTTTTTGATACTTGTTGGTTAAATGCATATAGAACTAAATTTAAAATTGATAGGTATCTATCCCTATTTTAAAAAACTACCCAACACTAGTACTTACTATTTAAAAATAAAACCATGACCATACACCTAAATTAATCACAATCACATATCTTTTTTTAAACAAACAACGTTGTCATGAAATTTTTTATACTAAAATGATGAGTTTTATTAAATCTTAAGAATAAATTACTTGTTATAATTTTGTCTCAAAATATACACAAATAAAGATGTTAATGGTTTGTTGTTATACAATGGAAGTGTGTTTGGTAGTTTAAATATATATAATGTAAATTGGTTTGTGAAATTCTGTTAAATATATTTTATGTTTTTGTTAAATTAGATCTACATTCATTTCCAAGGACATTTGCCCATATATGGTCAAGTTGAGATCCAACTTTTGTGGTGTTTTTTTAAAATTTTGATTTTGATTTTAATTTAATAACGAAATTTAATAATTGTGTATGTTTTGGATGATTATTTTCCTTCAAAATGTAAATATTAAAATCTCCCAAAATGATTGGAAATTTTTTTGGTCAATTTTGAATTAAAGATGGAAGCTTCTTCTAAAATGTTGCAATTTTTAAACACCATTGACTTTTATAAACACATATGAAGGTGAAAGCATGGTAAAGTGTACAACTAAAAGTACTTGCTAGTCTATGTGTCACAAAATATAAAGTAGGACCAAAACCCATCACAAATTATTATACATTCAATCTTTTTAGTTAAATGATAAATAATAAGATCGTTCTTCATTATTACACATTAATTTTTAAATTTTTCATTGTGAAAATAGGTTTCAAATGGAATTTTCTAAATGCAAGTAGCTTTTAAAACCTACTTTCTGCTATGTAAAATTTGATTCAAGTATGTGTCAAGTATATTTTACCAAAGAGAAAGTAGATTTGTTTTTTGGCGATGCTTTTGAATATACAATGATCTTTATGTTGTAACTTCACACATGTATATTTCATTAAATTTTCTAATGAAAAAGTAGGTTTGAACACCATATTGACTAATTGATTTCAAACATACTTATTCTTTACTTTTATTATTCCAATTTTTTTGAAATTTTGTAGTTGATTTACAATAAACCCAATTGAGGGCTCAATAGTTTCAAAATGAAATTTAAGTAAATTTTGAATTTACTTTCTTGTGTTTTCATGAAAAATTGTTTTTTTTTAAACTTGATATTTTTCCTTCAACTTTTTTTGTATACTTTACCATGTTTTCATCCATGATATGTTTTTTTTTTCTTGTATTAGTATTGAATGTGGTTGCTATGTCTTGAGCCATTATTGGTTATTATATTGAAGGAGTCTACATGCATGTATATGTCATACATCATGATTAATCCATTATTATTATGGATTGAAACATATGAATATTTTGATGAATTTATGAATTTGTGTACATTAGTTCATGATTGACATATTTTTGTTTATATAAGATGTGAAACGTTTGAAGGTTATGATCATGGTTGATGTCTTCATAATGTTGTTGTGAGAAAGTTGTATTCAAAAGTTGTATAATTATTGGAGAATTGTGTAAAATGTTTAATTAAAGAATGTACGGTTTCCAAGTTGTACTTGTTTTTAATTTATTCATTTCCATATATTGTACTTTTGGATCTACCAAAAAAAAAAATCATGTTGGAGAATAGTAAACAAAATATTTTTTTTTTGTTCAAATGTGGGATTATGTTGTGTATGTCAAGCTATGTTTTTTGAAATTAGTAGGATTGAAAACTAATTCTTTTAATGAAAATCCTTAAGAACAATGGATGGTTCTTGTTCCTATAAATTGAATTCTTGTTATAATATGTTATTGAGTTTTATCAACTTGATCCATATTAAAGTTTTGTTGTAATGTGTTGTGGATGTTTTAAATATGCCATTAGCTCCATTCACAACGCTGTCAAATGTTTAAGTGATTGTTAATAACAATTTGAATTTGAAAATGCAACTTTTGTAGTTGTGTTGTTATAGGGAATTTATTCAAAGTTTGTAAGAAAGGCATATCATATTGTCAATTAACTTTGTTCAATTCATAACATTGCTCATATATTATTTGCAACTTTGCACCAAGAAATTGATGTTAAAGTTAACATTATCATTTGCATTTTAAAAAGATCCAACTATTTTTCATAAGGGTGTTTAGTAAAAATTGCCTATCATGATGACATCAAGATTACCCAAAAAAATGTTTTCTATATATTTTATAGACCATAGCTTGTTATTTGTCACATTAAACATTTTAGTACCAATAAATGATATTCATCTATGGCAACAAGTTGCAATTTTCATATTGACATGTAAACCTATTCAATACATTTGATAATAGATTTGCTAAATTTGACAATGATTGTTGAACATGTATGTCAATGTTAATGTAAGGTTAAACCATCTATATTGAAAACAACTTTACATGTAGATGTCATAAATAAAATTCTGATTTTTGTGAGGTCTAAGGATATGTTTTTGTAATATTATTGTTCAATAATCCTTGATTATGAATTTTATTGTAAAACGTTTGCTAATTCCAACACCTTTAGTTAAAAACAAACATATTGGTGAATTAGGTTATACTTTTTTTTTTATGAATGACAATGCCATGAGAATTAGTTTTTAAAATTTTAATGGTTTATTTAAACTACAACATGCAATTTCGTTCATCATTATATAACATGTTGATTTTGTGAAAAAGTCATTTTTTAATGTTTGCAATTTTTGGTTTAATCCTTTATGTGATTGAATTACAAAATCAGATTGTTTGATAAAAATGTGTTTGTAATAGGGATTAAAGGATGTCAAATGTTCAAGTCATAATTAATGATTTTTTTCCAAATTTTTATTTCATGTAATGAGTTCGATTTTGAATTGATTGAATCAAATTTTTTTAATATTTAGATTTACCAAATTTTTGTAATTGAATATAAATAAAATTATAGAAATTTCATTGTGCCTTTAGCAATATGCATCATGCCATGCAACATTGGTTCCAAGTTGTGAATTTTCTAAGGTTTTGAATGGTGTTCATGTAATAGAAGTTGTTCTATTGACCAATTTTCAATGTCTTTCCATTTATTATAATTAACAAACCTAATAATTTTAGGTTTGTGACATTTTGGGAGTTTATTATTTTTTGTTATAAGAAAGGAAAGTTCTACTAATGATGATGATTCATAAATATAACATGATTAAAATATTTGTCTATGATCAATTAACATATAATGTTAGTTGAATTTAATTCTAGTTGGTTTAATGTAGATTGTGGTTTTAAAATAAAATCACAATCTTTAGAATATATGAATGTAATATGTTACAATTGCATATGGATATCAAAGTTAATTGAATATTTGTGTTTGTAAGCCATAGATGAACAACTAGTATAGAAAATGTGTTCAAGGTTTTCATATTTGTTGGAGTTCTCCTTTTCAAAAATGTGGATTTGTTAATTTTCTCCTTAAATTTAATACATATGTAATTTCATTAAAGTTTTAAAAATCCAAATTTCAAAAAAATATTATTTATATTTATGTGTAAATCATTCAAAGATTGAAAAAAAATTGTCTACTTTTGCTTGTAAATGTTGTTTAGAAAATGGGGTGACAATTATTTAATTCAAGTTGTTATAAGATTTTTGTTTCACATTTGGGAGATAATGTTGTAGCCCAATGGCATTTTGTGATAGTGGGGAAAGGGTCTTCAATCATAACGACTATTTACATGAAATGTATGGGTAACTTAATTTAATTTCAATTGACAACCTAGGCTTAGGTTAAAAGCTTAAACCATGAAACCTAGGCCTAGGCTTAATTTAAGCCAAGCTTAAAGAACCTAAGGTTATGCTAGGTAGTTAGGTTAGTTAGCAACCTAGCCTAGGCTAATCATATAAATAGGTTGCAAGGTTAAAAATTTAAACATTTCATCTCCACCTTGATATTTAACCTAGCTACCTACTTAGCTTACATATATATCATAGCTACCTATTTACCTAACCTACCTACCCCCACCTAACTACTTTTTTATTTATCATTAAGTTCAAATCCATATATCATCCCCTTCCCAATCAACCTACAATAAACTCTCTCTAAACTAATATCCTTGGGACCGGCCGGAAGATATTAGTTTATGGAGGATATTAGCTTACACAAATTATATGGGGGGTAACAAAAATCATTTCAGAACCTGGCAAAGCAGCATGGAAGGTCATGGAAGTTAGTAGAAGGTCATGGATCATTGGGGAAGGTAACGGAACCTTGTGGAGCTTGGTGGAGGATCAAAGAAGCACGTAGAAGATCATATGACATGAGTGGTAGAAATCTTAAAGTGAGGTTGTGCAAAGCTGCACTCTGGGTACTCTCAGAATACCCTCCTTCACTCTATAAAAGGGGCTATGGGCAGTCAATTGGTCAGTCTTGTCTAAACCCTTTCCCCAAAAGCAGGAGCAAAATAATGCCGCAGAAAGGAACTTTTCATACCACTATGATGGACAAGGTCCGCGTAGCTCTCTACTAGTACAAAAGAGACAATCTTCAGCTTTCATAGAAAGACTTGATCAAATGGCTCGAAGACAACCACAGTATTAAAGTTAGCCAAACTACCATCTCTACCACACTGAGACGGTCGGCTAAGATTCTCGCCAAGTCTGACAATGAGACCAACCTCAATGCCAAGCGCTAGCGAACAATCAAGTACCCGAAAATGGAGTCCACGCTGGTCAAGTGGTTTCGGGCAAACCAGGAACGGGCAAATGTGAGTGGTGAGCTTGTCAAAGAAAGTGCAACAAAGATTCTGGATCGGCTCTATCCTGGGCATAAACCCTTTGAATTTTCAAGTGGCTGGCTTGAGGCGTTTAAGTCCCGCCATGGCATTAGGTCCTACCGCCGCTTCGGCAAAAGTGGCTCTGTCGACATGGCTACTCTTGCCAACACCCTTCCAACCATACGTGATGTCCTGGATTAGTATGCGTGGAAGGACATTTATAATATGGACGAAATTGGACTTTTCTATCGGATGCAAGTGTTATAAGTTCAGATTTGTCTACTATAAATGTCTAAACATGATATAACTGATGGTGATTGTTTTCCAGGCCGATAACTCTTTTGCAAGCAAGCAGCTCGAGGGCCGTAAGCAAAACAAGGAGCGGATCACTTTCGCCATCTGCTGCAATGGAGATGGTAACGACAGGCTCCCGCTTTGGGTCATTGGAAAATATAAGAACCCGCGCTGTTTCAAGAACATAAGCAAGAACACGCTTGGGTGCCAATACTGGAACAACTCAAGCGCTTGGATGATGCGGGAAATTTTTTTGGAGTGGCTCAGGGGGTTTGACCTCCATGTTTCAAGGTGCAAGGTCCTCCTCATCATGGATAACTTCAGTGGCCACATTCCCCTTGATCAGCTTCCCAACCAAATCCAGCTGAGAAATACCACAGTCTTCTACCTACCCCCAAACGCAACCTCAAAGATCCAGCCATGCGATGCTAGGATCATTCGTAGCTTTAAGGCGTACTACCGTCGTCGCTTCAACCGGCTTCTTCTGCAGCACTTGGAGGACAATGTCGCTGACCCTGAGAAGACCAACATCCTCTGTGTGATTTAGATGGTCGTTCAAACCTGGACATACGAAGTGAAGCCGGAAACAATTTTCAACTGCTTCCACCACTACAAGATCCGCTCAACAGAGGAGCCAATCATTAATGCCAGTGAGGAGAGCCAACTAGATCCAGAAGTCATCGAAGACCTCAAGTCGCAAATCCGGCAGTTCCACTATCACAACCCAATGGACATCAAGAATCTGCTGAACTACCCAGAGGAGCAAGTCACTGCTTACACACCTAATGTGGACGACGTCGTCAAGGATCAACTCCAGGAATGGTCAAGCCTGCAGGTGGAAGTCAACGATGATGAGGCATATGACAACCAGGAGCTCCCTATAGTGAGTGCGGCCGAAGCCTACAGAATGGTTGAGATGCTTGAGAGGTTCTGGATGCAGCAAGACGATTCGGGTATTCCATTCATTGCCGCCTCATAGAAGATGAAGGACAGTGTGAGTATGAACAGGACAAAGCAGTTGGTACAAAGAAATATTGATAGCTTCTTCCAGCGCATCTAGCTCTGTACTTTCGAAGGTGTTTCCTCTGCTTTCATCGTTTTTTTGGTGCCATATGTATGATGTATTAGTTTATAAAATGTTATGGGACCGGAAAAAAATATTGAATATCAGTTTATGGAAAATTATTAGATTAAGTATGAGGCCCGCCACGGGCCTGTGCCCGCATATTAGTTTAGAGAAAATATTAGTTTACACAGTATTAGTTTAGAAAGAGTTTACTGTATTAATTATCAACCCCCACTACACCAATATATGCATCCAAATTCACTATGTGTTTCATTAAATTTTAAATGAAATTGAACAAATTTACCATGGTGCAAGTGGACAACCCTTTTATAAACAGGGATGAGTTGTTATGAACAAGTGAATTCACTAATAGTTAAATCACTAATAATAAATTCATAAATAATTAAACCATCAATAATAAATTTACTAATAGTTAATTACAAACCTAGGCTAAGCACCTAGGAACCTTCATTAAGCTACCTATTCTAAGTTAGGAACTTAGCCCACCAACCTAGGGTGCAAATGTGAAGGTTTCAATGTTTCACCTCCTTTCACCTCCATGTTAAGGAACAAATCCTTAACCATTGAACCATTATTTAAATGAATGATATTATTTTGTCATCACATATTATTATGCACTTTTTTTTCAACCCTAGGCAACTTTGGAATTTTTGGTTATTTTTTTATTATTCTACCATAGAATATTTTAAGTTATTATATCGTATGCCATTATTGACTATTTTACACTATTTTTTCATAGGCTATTATTGGTTATTTTAAGTTATTTTACCATTGGATATTATATTGAAATCCATTGTTGGCTATTCTAAATTATTTTGCCATTGGTTATTATTTGCTATTTTAGGTTATTTTACCATAATATACTTATGGTTATTTTATCACAAACTATTGTTGGTTATTTTATCATAGGTTATTATTGGCTATTCTAGGTTATTTACCATATGTTCTTTTTGGCTATTGTATCATAACTTATTATTGGTCATTCAATTTTATTTACCATAGGTTATATATTATTGGCTATTTTATCATAGGTAATTATCACTAGCTATTTAAGTTATTTATCATAGGTTAATCTTGAATATTGTTAATTATTTTATCATTTGCTAGTATTGACTATTTTATTGTAGGTTATTATTGGTTATTTTATATTATTTTGTTGAAAACTATTCTTTGTTATTCTAAGTATTTTATTACAAGTTGTTTTCAACTATTAGTGGTTATTTTATAGTAGTTTACTTTAGGTTATTCAACCTTAAATTAATATATATAAATTTTTAATATGTAATTTTACCTTAGGTCATTATATTATATTTTAAATTATTTTAAATTATTATATCTTAAGATAAAATAACTTATAATAACATAAAGTAAAATGACCTTGGATAACCTAAGGTATAACTTGAAATAACATATACTAATTTAAAATTTAAAAACCTATAATAAGTTAAAATACCTTAAAATAAAATAATCTATAATAGTTTAAGGTATAACCAAGGGTATAATAACTTAGGGTATAAATTAAAATAATTAAGATAACTTAAAATAACATATGTTATATCATAAAATAGTTTAGGGTATTTAAAACAACAACATAAAAATAAATCTATTTATCATAGTAAATTATAATAATGATTTATGTCAATTAGTAATGAAACATGATGTTTACATAATGACCTTATAATGAAATAACTTCAACCAAAGTGAAATCACTAAGATGCAACGAAACTATTTCACTTTTAAAGTCCCATAGTGATTTAAATTTGTGAATTGCACCCCATTTTTGTATTAATGTTCATTCACATTCTACCTATCACTAAGTTACATACATGTCTATAAGTTATTTACCCCCAAAAAGCAACATCCATGACTTAGACATTTTATGATTATGCCTAAGTTTTAATTATGTAATGTCTTTTGTCATGTAACACAACTTAATCATGTTTATGATTACATGACTAGGTCATGTCATAAGGTTCATAATTACATGATTAAAACATGTGGTTTGATTTCAAAACCATGTTTGACCAAATAACAAAACATATTGGACATGTAAAAGAATTAAAATATATACATATGAAAAAAAATTGTGGGTCAAAAATATGTGTTTAAAAATAATATGTTCATAAATATAGAAATATATATTTATATATTAAAGGTCTCCAAAAGTAGCCTTTAAAAAATTAATTATTTTGAATAACTTATGATCATCAACCATTTGTGTATGATTTTAAATATTGTGATTTTACACATGAACTACAAAAATAGACTCAATTCAACATCTTGCCATGGAACATTTTTCTTTTTGGAACCAATATTAAAGTACATTCACATTAGGTTTTGCTTAGGTTTAGCCTTGGTCAACCTAAGTTTAATTTCAATTAACCTAGTTTTTGCTTAGGTTCAACTTTTAAATTTAACTTATGTTTAGTTTTTTAGTTTAGTTAATAAGTTCAACTTCTAAGTTTAACATAGTTTTTTCCTTTAGCTTAGGTTTAACTTAAGTTTAATCTCTAAGTTTAGCCTCAGTCAACTAAATTTAATTAGGTTTAGCATGTTTAAGTTCAATCTAAATTTAGCCTAGGTTTAACATATAAATTTAACCTATGTTTAGTTTATAGGTTTAACTTAGGTTTAATTTTTAAGTTCAACATAAATTTAACTTTTAGGTTTAGCCCCTAGGTTTAGCCTTTAAATTTAGCCTACATTTAACTTTTAGGTTTAGTTTAAGTTTAACATAATTTAATTTAAATAAGTTTGGGTTATACTAAATTAACCTACAATAGTTTAAGAAAGTTTAATTTAACTTACATTTGGTGAATGGCCTAAATTAGATTAGGTTAAAATATGTTAGTATTTATTACTTTGTGGTGAGTAATCATGTTACAAATAAAAATATATTGTGTAATGGTTAAAAACAGAACCTTCAAAATGAAAATGAAGGGTTCAAGTCTTCACACTTGCAATTTAGAATCACTTAAGTTTTTTGCTTAGGTAGCTTACCTAGTTTAGTTTAGGTGGTCTAGGTTAGGTTCTTAGGTTAAGTTTCCTAACTTAGACTTCTTAAACCTTGGTTGCCATGCCCTCACATGATTGGGTCAAAAAATTGTTCATGTGTAGTTTTAAAATGCCATGTGGCAACCTATAAGTGTTTACAAACATTTAAATTTGGAATAGGTTGCCACATGGCAACTCACAAATGCACAATAAAATATATATTTTTATAATTTATATTTTAAAAATGAAATCTTAGATGTTGGATGCATCTTCCATGACTATTATTTGATTTGATATTATAAAATTTGACAACCATGATTGCACAATCTTTTGAGAATGTGATCATTCATCCATGACTATAATCATGAAAATGATATGGAATGGCATAAATAATTACAATTATTACTACAACTAGATGACATAAGCAATGAATCTAAATTGACTATGTAGTTGTTAAAACACATATGATTAAGATTTGTAGTCGTGGACAAAGTCATACAATTTTTTTAACATATAATGCCCATTTACCTACATATAACATACCTACTTACCTATTACCAACCCCAAAAATATCTATCACCTACTTATCATTCATCATTGGATGTGAACAAATTGAATGACAAAAGTTTGATTTTCATCCATTTATTCATCCAAATGTACATGTTAGTCATAATAGATAGTTGACCTATAGTTACCAATTGACATGTATGTTTGACAATACATATAAGAGTTATAAAAAACAACTTGTTTGTTATTTGTTGTTGGATGTGATTGACTATGGTTGACATGAACTCACTTTTCATCCAAAATGCACCACAATCACACCAAATAATCACATTTGCAATTACAAATTGGCACATGCCAAAATTTGCATAGCAAATAAAAATGCTTGTGACTTGAAGACACATGGGACTACAACAATTATAGCCACAAAATTAGTTGATTTGGAGATTAAGGTGAAATCACAGTAAGGTGTAGTATTTTCCAAGAGATGTGGAGTCCATACCAAACTACAAATGGCCAAAATACCATTGTAAATACATTATGGGTTGAATATATTGTATTGCACAAGTCATATGGCAAGGCTAAACAAATGGTTTTTGGATTTTCTCAACAAAGGGAACTAATTAAACAAAATTACATTTGAAATATAAGAAGTTGAATTATTAAATTAAATGAATAAAGGACTTTAAGGAAAAATCCATATTTCTATGTATATATATATTTCAATATTATGGTCATCAAAATCTTTCAAAATTGTTTTCCTTTGTATGAATGACATCACATTACATTCCATGTCCGAAAAAACATTCAACTAAGAATTTTATGGATTGTGATGCATAAGTTTAGGGATGGATTCAAACTTGAGGGTTTCATGTTGCTAAGCTAAACACAAGAAATTGCATTCAAACTTTGAAATAAATAACCCAAGGAAAATATAGTTTTGGGGCCCATGATCTCCAACATGATGGAAACACATAACACATTTTGAGAAGGAACTAATTATACCTTCAGCAATAATAAAGAAAAAATAATATCTATCATGCTTGCTCTATGAAACTTAATAGATCATTTCTAGTGGTGGATTGTAATTTGGACTAGGATGGGACAATAGTGTGAAAAATGACTATGACACTATTGAATATTACATTCTTCCATAGGGACAATATTAGTAAATGAAGTCACCTTTAATTGGCCAATCATAGTGATTGGCCCATGTGCCAATATTTAATGGTGTCACAAGAAAATATTGTTCAAAATTCATGTTTATGAGTGGGGTGGGGAAACATTTATGTCTATATTGGATATTGATTCTAGCCCAAATGAGGGTCACCATTGGAGATGCTCTTCTATGTAACATGAAATTCTTCTTATAAACATTGAAACATTCTGCAAAGTGCATATAATTCATTTACTAAATATTTCTTTCAAAAGGAGGTCCACATTAAAAAAATAGCATTGACATGCATTATTTTTGTTATAGTTTGAGTAGGTCTAATATTGAACCACTTCCATGACTTATTAAATCAAACGAAAAGTTAACATATCATTTAATACATCATGAAATTACTTATAATTGAATTTGTTACAATTTTTTGAAAATAAATACTTTCAAATTAATGTAATGTCCTTACATTTTGAGAATAAAAACATTAAAAAATGTAATCATGAAATTCAAGACTTGTGAAATTATAATATTTAATTTCATTAGAATGATATTTAAATTTTATTTGATTAGGACATTATAATGTCATTATATCATAGTTATGTTAATTACAAAAATTGGGTGAAAGCATGGTAAACTATATGCCATTTAGGGCTAGTTATCAATTCTAGAAAGTATTTTTAAATGCTTTTGGTAAGGAACATGAAAATGGAAAAAAATTAAACAAGGAGAAGAGGGTAGAACTTGCTTAAAACCTAGTTGAATTTTTCATTTATTATACTTCAAACCTATGCATAAAAAAATGTAAATGTTGAAATTGTCACACAATAACCTAGAGGCATAATCACCCTTGTTGTGCATTCAATGCAACAATGTTTTTTGAATATATATATATATGTTACCTATTTTTTAATGTCATATGACATCCAAAACATATTTTTCTACATGGATATAAATGGCAATTTACTTTTGTAACTTGGTATTGCATACTCCTAATTGCTTCCTAATACACATTGTGCTTGGAATTTTTGAAGTACAATTTGTACATGTAGAAAATTGACACTTTTTAGCAAGTGAGACATGTACATAGCTTTCACAAAATATTGAAAGTATTTTAAAAAAAGGCTAATACAAAATCTTAAACTAAAAAAAAACATGTCCATGTCACATATGATACATTTGTCTAGTTTTGAATATAAATGTCAAATAGTTTCACCTACTTGTAAGCTTCCAAAGTGAACATTTTCACTTTTTGCAAAGTTGTGATTACTTTTTAAACATACTTAAACATATTTTCAACCAATTACATTAATTAAAAAAATGAAATTTATGGCATTTCATGTCACATGGATATATTTATGAGATGACATTATTTGTCACAAGTTGAAAGGGGTGATTGAAGGGTGAAAGCATGATCAATTAGACACAAAAAGTAATTATCATTCATGTCGTCATATTTTTGCATATAAATGCAAGAAAGTAGAGTCAAAACATTTTCAATCATTATCAAACCATCATGCTATTCAATAGTGGGTTTATAATTTGTTGTATACAAAGTTTGAAAGACTTTCGTATAATAAAAGTAGGTGAAAAGTATTTTTGAAACATATTGGCCAAAATGTGTTCAAAAATACTTTTACATTAGAAAGCTTGATATATTATTACTTTTAAAGTAAAAGTTGAAAGCACATAAGTACATTTTGGTGTAGCAATATCCAAGAAAGTAGAAAAATCCAATATTTCTCCTACTTTAAGCCTATTTTCTATGAAACAAATGCTTAGAAAGTAGAAAAAATCTACTTGGAGTTTTGAAAATTCTACTTAAATGGACATTAAATATGCAATTTTTTTATATCATTGGTATAAAATCAAAGAACATGCGCATATTGATCATTGGAATAAATAATATTTTAAAGTTTGCTATATGAAGGTGTATTTTATGTCTATTTTCCATTTATGCAAACAAGGATCATGGAATGTCTAATCAATCATGCTTTCACCTTGAATGGTAAAAACATTAGTGTGATTGAAGATCTAAAGGGTTCAACCCCTTTTGATGACACTAAGTTACATGGTTACATAGTTGAATTGGAAACTTGTGACTACATGAATATATAGTTGATTGAAAGTTATCACATTGGAAAAAAACCCTATGGTCATGGAAAATTCTAGATTTGTAAAATGTGCCCTAATAATCAAATAAGTCTTTAAATTTTGATTGAAGCTTCACTATGAAAATGTGAGAAAGAAATAAGAATAATGCTAACAAGATGGAGGTTTATCAATTTAATAATATCCCTCTCCCCCTTTTTTAATTTCCTTCATATGTTGCCATTTGGTTTCCAATAGTCCATTATTATTTATGTTAATTTCAAATTTGATTTTATTACATAACATGGACATACATGTGCCTTTTCATGTCCATGTAGGTGGTTAGGGGAAAGGAATGAGGTAGTTATCAGGAAAGAAAGTAGTCCATGAAAATACACATGTTATTATGCATTTCATGTTATTTTTTGAAAAGGCATTGAAATAATAATTATTGAATTACAACATTACATATATACAAAAATTGACCACTTGAAGCCATAAACTTTGGATAAACTTCTAGAGAATATATATATGCTTGTGTACATATGACTACCTATTTAAATTTTTTTTTAATTATTATTTTTTGTTACAAATATAATTGTAAATGCCATGATCATAGTCATAAATGTTGCGTCCAATGTGACATGTTCTATTCAACTATGTAGTACATGTGTCACATACAACTTTAAACTCAATCATGGATGTAGGCATTTTGGCATTGCGTTATTTAACCAAGTCAAGATGTACTACATTCCTACCAGATTTGTGCTCTATGTGACCAATAGTCTGGTGCAGTCTGGAAAATTCTGGCTGCTTCACTTCAGAAATTTTGAACCTCTGGATTGGAATCGCCTAATGTGCCAGTCCAGAGAACCTAGTTTCGCTTTCATCACCAACACATGTTCCCACATACTTTAATGTCTCATGAACATCCGCCCAAATTTCATATGTTCACTCCCAATTGGAAGAGATTGACATTGCAATGCAAGTAGCTTCATGGAGAGTGGGAACTTACAGTACAAATCCCTTCTTCCTCCATTTGACAATCCTATGGCCATGTGATTTGCTTTAATGTTGCTCCCCCTATTCGATATTGCCAAGTATTCAATCCTTCTCACACCAATACACTAAGCCCCAACTTTGTACTTGGCAAGTCAGCAACCAACAAAGAGCACATCCGCAAGTAAATAAATAAGTGCAACAGATATAATGCCTTTTATCCAAATCACTTCACACTTAACATATTCTATTCTGCGGATAAACAGGAGGCTTTTCTCCACAGCTACCGAAATACCAGTCCTCCGCGCATATATCAAACTTGGCTATGGACCGCATTCAGTCCTCCGCGCATATATCAAACTTGGCCATGAGCCGCATCCTGCAGACACCACATGTACCAAATAAGAGGCAATGTCAGTTCACCATCTGTCAACTTTCTTACGTGCAAGACCCCGAGTTCAGCCTCTTTCATTCTCACTCCCATCCTCATTAGTTCCAGCTACACTGGGGTGTATCAGAGAGAACCATGATTTTGCTGTCCGATTGCTACTTTTCTTAGTCGATTCTTAAGCGCTTCCTCAATCTAATGATGGAAATCGACTCTGTTTTTGCAGATTCTCAGACCACGGAGCTCAACGAATATGTTCAAGTCTCCCGAAGGATAAGGAAGGCCGGGCGTGGCGCTCACGTCTCTCCCCCAACGGACAGAAAGAACTCGTCGGCTCCCAACGGCTCTGCGAATTTTGCAACGCTCGAGCCTCGCACTGTTTCAACCAAGACGATCCCCACAACTCCGGGAGTGGAGATCGGCAAGGAGGGAGGAAATGCAGGCTCGAATCAGGCGCCCTCGATTGCCCCTCAGGAACGACCAGAACTCCAGCAGAAAGGCAAGCAGACGAAAGCTCTTCAGGCCGAAAGCAATGGCAGACCACGAGGAGAGCCTCCCCAACGGTCACCATCACTCTTCGCTCAGCTGGACGACGCGTCGAAACCTCGAGGATGCGAGACTGGAGGCGCGAGCAGATCGCACACCCATCAGGTACCTCCGAAAGGAGATTCTTCCCATCCTC
>Ga0116231_10008066_pt1 | contig 18746 bp, 17 predicted proteins | sample S1TSphgellanicum_2_FD_89695 | JGI IMG/M metagenome (GOLD analysis project Ga0116231, IMG submission 89695) | Host-associated microbial communities from peat moss isolated from Minnesota, USA - S1T2_Fd - Sphagnum magellanicum MG | ecosystem: Host-associated > Plants > Peat moss > Unclassified...
ACTGTCCCGCTGCTACAGTGTTAGCGAGGGGCCACTGTCCTCGCTGCAACAGCCTGCCAGCAAGCGCTGCTACAGTGCCGCCGCTTGCTTGCACACCCGTGCTCCGTGCTCCCGATTCTCCTGAACCTGCTCCGTGCTCCTGCTCCGTGCTCCTGTTCCTGCTCCTGCTCCGTGCTCCTGCTCCGTGCTCCGTGTTCCGTGCTCCTGCTCCGTGCTCCTGCTCCGTGCTCCGTGTTCCGATTGTGGTAGACTTCAATATCACTGGGAGAGTAGATAGTTGCAACATTGCTTCACATCGGTCAGTGTAGGCACATAGCATAGCTAAAAGGGGTGTAAGTGGTAATTGTGCCAATGTGTTTGGACATGAGTTGTTCTTCCATGCACACAACCCCTTGTGAGTAGTATGCAACTGCTCAATAAACACTTGTGCTGCATTTTCCACTTTTGCAATTGCATCACTCCTCCACTTCTTCTCACATGAGGTTGATCCCTTTCTTCCCACAATGTAGCTCCCTGCTCCAATTCTCCAACTTTGCTTGCCTTCATTGCTTCCAACACAACAACACCAAACAAAACACCGTCTTCTTCCGGTGGTCCAAAAAAACAAACCAACGACGATAACTCACTTTCTATTGTCGAGTGGAGAGGTGAAGTAAGCATGTTGAAGCTACTCCTATTGTTGCTATTGCACTAGAGCCTAACTTTGCGGTAATTCAAAATGAAGCTTCATGATTTATAATTTTTTGAAAAATCTAAGAACAGGGATGCAATAGGTGCAATACAGATTCTTGGCATGTCGTCAAGCTTAATAAGGTAAGGAAAAGCACCGTTAGGAAAACATGTTAAGGCACGCCGCCAAGCTTGATAGGGTAAGGAAAAACATCGTTAGGAAAACATGTTAGGGCACGCTGCCAAGTTTAATAGGGTAAAGAAAAGCACCGTTAGGAAAACATGTTAGGGCATGCCGCCAAGCTTGATAGGGTAAGGAAAAGCACCATTAGGAAAACATGTTAGGGCACGCCACTAAGCTTGATAGGGTAAGGAAAACATGTTAAGGTAAAGAAAGGAAAAGCAAAAAGGCGAGCCATGTTAGGGTATCATGTTTTTTTGCTTTTTCTCTCGTGTTGTAAGCATTCTATGCTTTTGTTGTTTTTTCTTGTTGCCATTATAGAGAGTGGCGATGGGATATGACCACAACAACCACGAGCAAGCGAAGGACGAAAGTGTTATTGTGATAGCTTGGCCATGGAGCATGTATTTGGATCTCTAGAAAACCAATAAACCTTCCCCCCGCATAACCTGGTGAGTACTTTATTACTCTGTTTTTTCTCCAAACAAATAGAAGGAAACACACAAAAAAACAAAGATTCATGAAAAAAATGTCTTCAAACTATCCTTTTGTGGATAAGCTTGTTCTTCTTTAACTTAAGCATAATATTGTTTCAATTGATAGGTTCTCAGAACTATTTGTGATTTGAACAACATCTGTGACATGCAGGTACAGAGTTCTAGGTTCTGTTTCCTTGAAGCAATGATTTTTGAACATGGTCTGATTCCTAGTTGTTTGTATTTATTTTACATCACATGTGTGTTGCAAAGTTTTGGTTTAAAATGATTACTAAATGTTGTTTTGTTTTTCTATTTGTTTATGTTAACATGTTTTTTTTTCTGTCGATAGATGCAACCTGATTCGTAATATCCTAATGGTGATTCTGATGTAATCACCATCAAGAAACATGATTACGAAACATTGGAACCCAAGCAGTTCCTTAATGACACCATCCTCGACTTTTATTTGAAGTAAATACATATCCAAAGACACTATTTTGCTTTGTTTAAATATTAGAAAACATTGAATCTTTACTCTTCTTTATTCAAATGTCAGAAAACAATGAATCATGTTATTTCAAGTACTTGCAAAGACATCATTCCGATTCACAATTTTACATCTTCAACTGCTTTTTCTGTTCCAAACTCGTTCAATGCAAGGAACAAAATGCAAACTTTGTAACTCTACAAAAATAGAGTCATGGTGTGGATCTGTTTTTCATAGATTACATCGTGATTTCGATCAATCACAACAAACATTGGAGTGTGGTCATTATCCCACATTTCGAAAATTTAGGGCAGGATGACAAGATGTAGACATCATGCATTCTACATCTAGATTCCTTGGAGGGTGGTCGTAGACAAGTAGAACACCATATTCGAGGGTGGTCATAGACAAGTAGAACACCATATTCGAACATGTCTGTGGAAGGTTTGGATTTAGAAAGCTTCTACAAACTTGCATGATTCACATGAAATGAAGTCAGCAATTCAATAGATGCAGTACATTGTTACAAAGGAATGATTTTCTTTTGCTGCAAGGTTTCTTAAATAAAAAGAATCAACAATTTTTCCTAACCTGATTTTTTGCTTTGTGATTTTGTAGGTTCTTCAGTAGCAGAATCATTATGATTGTGGCGTGTACTTGTTCCATTATGTGGAGTTGTTCATTAGGGATGCCCCAATCCACTTCAGCCTCACCACAAGCCAAGGCTTCCCTTATTGTGTATGTATTCCCTTTTTGTTTTGTTAGTTTTTGACATTGTTCAAAATTGTTCAGCTTGAAATTGTTTATACCTTTTGTTTTGTTGTGTGCACTAGACCCGATCTTAATTCACAATTGCAGACATTTCTAGAAAGAGGAAAGCGATCCAAAAATTATTGTTGGGCCTTCAACATGCTACTAAATTGGTAGGTTTCTAAGTTTTTATAAGTGAATGTATTATCAAATTTAACGTTTGTTTATTTTTCTCTTGTGTTTAGGGGGTGCTAAGTTTTTGCATTCTTCAATTTGGTTTTGGTTTTGTTTCTAGAAGGGTAACATGTACAATATTCCTTTTTGCAATCTCTTAAGGAAAGAGAAAAGTAGGCACACACATTTAAGTACTTTATGCTCACCGCAAGGCATTTTATCACAATCATGAAGATGGGAAACACAAAACTTCTCCAATCAGGTTGAGGTTGTTATAAGACCATGAACAAAGGCATTGGCTACTTCTTTTTGATCTTATAGCGGGTTTGCTTCCATTATGCAAAAATGCTTGTTCAATTATTTTATGTGAGTTGCCTTGAATTTTTTGGAGTTTATCAAGATCTTAAAAATTATGTGTTTTGGTTGTTCCAATATTGTTCATAGGAAACCCCAAACAAGGAAAAAGTACAAGTGGCAATGGAGGTGTAAGAGTAGCAATAATAACAATACCTATAATGAAGGCAAAGGTGGTAGCAGTAATAATACCTGCAGTGAAGGTGGAGGTAGCAGCACCTATAGTGAAGGCGGAGGAGGTAGCAATAGCAACACCTGCCATAAAGGTTGAGGTTGTAAAAAATAAAAGAAATGAAGGGTGAAGCTACCAAAGTTGAAAATGAGTGTTGACCACCATGGATTGCCCAGTGGTGACCTTCAGAAATCCTTTGATGCAAGGGAATGTTTGTTATGCCAAGTTTACCTAGATGATTGTCATGTCAAATGGTTAGTGTAAAAGAAGTCCAAGGCAGTAATGACCATCATTGAAAAGTTGTTGCATGATTTTGAAAAGAACTGGAATGTTGATGCTGTCCTTTAGCGCATTGGGAATGCACAACACCAAAGACATAAAAGTTTCCTAAAAGTTGCAAATTAAAATGGGGAGTGCCCGAACTTGTGCTCCAAGGCAAGTTGGGTGTTCTTCAAAGGTAATTTTGGTCAATAGTTCTACTATTTAAAAAATATTTCTAGTTAGAATTAGGATTAGGGTTGGGTTTGACACATATTGATGTAATTGTTGTGTTTTGTTTTTCTTGTAGCGAAGGTCACAAAGAACAAAGGAAACCCTTTATGGCATGACCAAATCGACGTGTTGTCAAAACATGCCCGACTATCACCAACCGCCTTGGCAGTGGTGGTACACATTCCTTTGAAAAGAAATATGTAAGTTTTTTTTTTTTTTTTTTTAAAAACATTTTCTAAACTTTAGAATTACATTTTGCTTTGATTGTAACTATGTACTTGCATTATTGCAGATAGATCTTTACAGTCAAGAGCCATTTGCTACAGAATAGAAGAAGGCCCGCGACATTGGCACAAACGCCTTCTTTGCGACTTTTGATGGACCCACATTGAGTGCCCGTGTAGAGGACAACAATGCTACAGAATCGGCAATAGAGTCGGATGTTTGATTTAGTCCTACTTACTAAATTGCTACAGATTTTACCAATTTAGTCTTTTCTAAAGACATTATAATAGGTGTTAACACCATGTATTTGTTTTGCAGAGTATACATAGATTTCAATGTCCTTCACACTTAAGAAACTACAATAAAAAAGAAAGTCATGCCACAATGACTATATTACATTCTATTGATTCTTGTGGGGACAAGACATTCTTTGTAATCAAATAACCTGATGGATAGATTTGTAATCTCTCATGAAGTGGTCCAAAGGATCGGGCACTGGTGAATGTGGGAGTTGAATTAGTGAGATCAGTGCCAGAAACCTTAGTCAAGTAGAAATAAGTACATAGTACATAAGGGCATTCAAAACCTGGAAGTTGAAGCATCACCTGATGGTTATTGAAAATGCAATTGAAGTCTGGATTGATTTTTGAATTCTTGGGTGATTTTAATTTTAGGAGTTTTGATTGAGCAGTTTTTGCACTGAATGTGCAAAAGTTTTTGGAAAAAATCAATTTCAAACCCGTTGAGCAATACCAAGCTGGTCTTGAAAGGGTAAGTTAGACCCATCCTCCACCTATTCTCTCTGATTGATCCCTAGGTGTCATAAATTATGCTGCATCTGGAATTTTCTCAAGGTTGTAAGAATTTGGGTGCTTTGTGATTGAGGTTTCTGCATGGTAATGGTTTGCACAACTTTTTTGGCAGCTGAGGCATCTCACCAAGAACCAGATGTTGATGTTTCTGCAATGAGACAGTGATGGACCAGCTGGTGTGGTGTTGAAATACCTGTTTGTGAAAAAGATGGGAAATGGGACCTTTGCAACCCACTACAGAAAAGGTTTTCGTTGGGGAATTGGAGGCTACAGGTAAGAATAATTCCAACAACTCCATCCTTGAACTACTGATCATCATTCAATGCTGATCTCCATGGTCACACAATTGCATGCTGCAAGTTGTAAGTTGTTGTTGTGCAAAGATTAATGAGTATTGTCATGACTAAGTCTCAGCTTGATCTCCATTTTGTTTTTGCAGTCCCTACGTTCAGTACACTGACATGTATGCCACAGAAGAAGGAGTAGCCAGGTAAAAGAATCTAAGATCCCATCAATCATTTTCCTCCTCATGAGGTTCTTTGAGAACCTTTGTTGTGAACTCACATGCATTTTTTGTGGAATATGAATCTCTCAAATTCAAACCCTAGTAGTATTGAGCCCATGATGCGTCTAGCTCAAGATATCCTTGACATGTGTTGTGTGAATGCTGCCCACTATTGCACAGCAAGTTGCCATTGATAACTACATTTCTTCCTTCAAACCCCAGTGGTGTATTGTATGTACAAACTACAGCTCCTAGCACAGGAGGCCCTTGCAAACAATCATGTTTTCAGCTCGTGGGTGGTTCCATGATGAGCTTCTCTATGTAAAACAGTAGTAACTAAACATGTCAGATTCAAGCTGTGCAACTGAGTGCAGATGATCAGCAACATCTTTCGCTCACATATTTTCTGTGTTTTGGTGTGGACAAATGCGGAAACTCTGGGCGTTGCAGAAGGAGCAGATGGTGCTGTTGTTGAAACTGGAATTGCAGATGCAATATTATAGGTGTGAATGCTCATGCTTCAATTCATGATTCTCCACTTCATGTCTTTTAGGTTTTCAGGATCATGAGCTGATGATTTGTATCTGTGGTCTGTGTATTCAGCTGCAAGATTGAGAGCGAGCCAGTCGTTGTGAGGTGGACGCAGACAAAACTGTTGTTGGGACCACACTGTTAGGGTGCACTAATGGTAAACTTAGTACATACAATAAAGTACAGCTCTGTTGATGTACCATACAGTAAAGCTTAGTCTTGATTAGGGTGCATTTGTATGTGAGCATTTGCCCTTGTTGGTTGCTTGGTCAGTAGAGGACACTAGTCAATATGAACCAGCTATACTCGTCCATATCTGGTGTCTAGTTACTGAAGGATACCAAGACAGATTTGGAGGATAAGTATGCGTTTGTGAGACGGCTCAATCCAAGTGCTGCACAATTCACCCACTCTGATGATGAGGTAATTTCTAATCTCTCTTTATAGGTCTCAGTGGACCTTTTGTATTGTTTCTCAACTTGCTTCTCTATGCCTCAAGCTTGGATACTTGCTTATATAGTGACAAGCTAAACTCAAATGTATCTTTACACTCACAAGCTTGTTGCATCTTGAATGAACATATTATTGACTTTTTCAATTGGCTACGTCTTTTGATCACTAGCCAACGTTGTGAATGGAAATTCAACACATCTTCACATTGCTCCTGGAAATTCAACAGAAAGTCAGGACACCAGATGTCTGTCTGATGTAAGTCAGTAATTGCAGGGTTTAGATGCTGATCAAAATCATTCCTTTGTGATGAAAAGAATCACCTAGATACTAACTAAATAAGTTGCCTTTGTATCCTTTGTAAAAAATTGCAAGAATACTTGATATTTAAGCAAAAGAAAGGCTGGAGGCAACTTGCACAAGAATACATGCACTTGGGCTGTACACTGCTGAGTTCATTGCTAAGGGGGAAGTGGTAAGAAGTAGTAACCACTTCCATTCTACATCAGTTTTGAGTTTGCTGTTAATGTTTTTGGGGGGATAAAATTTCGTACAGCCTCTAGTTGTAGATTACACCAAATATGCCATAGTTCTGCAGATCTAGAATGCTCCTATTGAAGAGTATATATGTCTAGAATCTTGACTATATTTTGACTTTTAGAGGTACTTGTCAAAACTTCAAACTTCTAGCAAAGTTTCTAGACATTTGTACCAATAGTCTAAAGTTGCCCATCTGCCATACAAGTATCTTATGTATCTTATATTACTGATAATACATAAGACCAACATAATCTGATATGCTAATTAATGAGGTATACTCTTATATGCAATATCTCATGTAATTAGCAATATATCTTATGTTGGTCTTATGTACCAGTAATATCTTTGTAGAAGGAAGTTGCTGAAGAGGTGCCCTAGTAAGAAGCCTTACATGATGTGGAGGTTGGAGGATTGAGGGTACAGAGGTGTTTCATGGTTCTGTAAATCACCTGGCAATACTAAGATATTCTGTGCATTTGCAGAGTATTTTGTAAAGATGAACCTTGATAAAGAGCTCATATGCATGTGGGTAGGTTTGGACTTGAGTAAGAATATGTACTTTGCTACAGAAATCTACATTAAGTGGCCTCTTGGTTGGCCTAAGGGAGGTTACCCTGGACGTCAGGTGGAGCTCTTGTACAGTTCTCCATGACCATGTCCTTGCTCTTGCAGAATGCCCATAAACATATCTGATCCTGTCCTTTTGGCTTACTCAAATGTATAATTATATAATTTATAATTTATAATGCTGATTAATTAATCTAATATATTAATTTGCTAATTAATAAAACTACATACAACATCAACAAAGTGGATGTTGGTCATATGTATCAGTTTATAATTGTTTTGTTGTGTTTTTACCAGGTTGTGGATTACATATGGGAGATTGTTGGATCACAGGTTGTAGGCAAGCTACATGATTAGACTGCATTTCTTTAGACTGTATCTTTAAAAATTTGCTGACTAGGCATGTGATGTATTGTTACCTCAGTTTTGCCTTCTAAATTTCTTGCTTGAATAAGGATTTGCAATCCTTTTAGTGTAAGATAGTTGTAGTTCAGGTTCTGTAAAAAACTTGCAGCTGTTGTCTAGTAAAACTGGCAAGCTTCTCGGTTCATGGGGTGGGCATCAAACAACAGTGCTCAAGATGGAAAGGGGTGGAAGCTATGTATTCACACTTGCTGCAAATGGATGCATCTGTGGCTGGCATGTAGCATCCCTTGGCCCTCTTGATTCACTTCTCCAGACAGAGTTGTCATCAAGAACTAGCACATTTACTCAGCAGTGGCTACTCCAGTATAGTAGTCAATCACTGGAAATTATTCAGTATCCAAACTGTTCTCAGTAGTTAGCTGGATTGAAAGGGTTTAGTGTTTAGGCTTCAGGGTTCAAAGATACAAGCCAAATCTTCTCAAGAGCCCATAAAATCATAAAGTGGGCCAGATCTAAAGGATTAGGGGTTTACGGTTTACGGTTCAAAGATGCAAATCTCCCCAAATCTCCTCAAGAGCCCATAAAATCATTTGCGTATTTTGCAAATTGATGATACAAAATGTTACAATCTGCACTGCCTGAGTTTTAGGTGGAACATTGCTCCCTTAATCATGATTTTGCTCTTGATCTCAGGGTGTTTGTTGGTACGTGGAATGTGGCCCAAGGGCAAATTTTATGCTGTTGACGATGATGTTCAGAAGGTGGAATGATGATTACCGACAAGCAAGGACATGCATTCTAGCAAAATACTTGAGGTGCTCTTCAACAAACAACTATGCCGAGGTAGGAGTGTCATAGAAAACTCCTTTTGCATTTTGAAGAAAACATTGCTTTTGAAAACAAACTTGCATGTCCTTTTTCTACTTGATGTGGTAGTTTGCTGTTGGATTCTTTACAATATGATACTTGTTGGAAAGGATTTTGACATTGACACATTGTTGACTCAGTTAGAGTTGGAAAATTTTGTCAGTAGAACACATGTTCATGGTCAGAGAAGAGGAGGGCAGGAAGAAACAACAGCTCAGATCCCTTCAACTGGAGTGAAAACCGTCATTACAGTCTTTCGAACATTGGTTCTTCTAAAACACTTGTGTATGAAGAAGATCTGCTTTTTGGAGGGCCATCTTTTGGTGAAGGCCTTCAAGAAATTCCTCCCACAATGGGAATTCAAGCAGCCACCATTGAGAATCAAGCAGGGTTTGATGGTATGAATTTATTGACTCGTTCATTTGAGGGTCTAGGCCGAAGTTTCTCTGCACCTTTGAACACCCTTCGTGGGTCTTCCCAAAACACAGATTTCTTCTCAGGACAACATTCTGTAGATGATGGTGCTTTTGAACCTTTCAATGTGGGACAACCACATTTTGGTGCATCTTGGATTGAACACCCCAAAAAGCTCCAAGCTAGTTGCAAAACTAGTAGGCTCACTCTTTGAAGAACTTCCAGTTGCAGAAGCTGTCACTATTGTTTCTCTTTCCAGTGCTGAAGGTGCAACCTTCATGCAAGCAGGGCAAGCAACACAAAAAAGGGCTGCTACTATCAATGCCCTTGAAAATACCACCAGCTCTTACAGAACTGGAGAGCGAGCCAGCCGTTGTGAGGCTGTGGTAGACAAAACTGTTGTTGGGACCACACTGTATCCAGGAGCTATGGTGGTGTCTGCCAAGCTTGCATCAGCAGTCACATTCTCTGAGAGCAAGCCCAGTGAGAGAGCAAAAGCTTCTTGGATCACAAAGGGGGCGGGTGTTGTTGACCCAGAAAATTTACCTCTATCGACAACTTCAAATCCTTCTGGGTTGGTTGAGTCTGGGCGCATCAAGGTTTCGATGAATGTGAGACGGAGCAATGCTTTCTTTGCAACTGGGGGAGGAAATGGAGTTTACAAAGCACCATTGAGGGGATACGTCCATGCAGGACACCCCGTGCCAGTGGAGCTCCGCCCTCACCCTTTGAAGGACACAACTGTCAACTAAAGCCATTGTGTGCACAGAGACTTCAGTATTGGCTGCATCCAACGTTCACCTCCAAGTCTAGGACATTGAAAGTGCAACCAGAGAATGTAGTGCAGTAACTGCAGTTGTTGACAATTTGACCGAAGATGAAGATACCGTTGCTTATCATGTGCTTCCTGTCCACAGGGAGCCTATTTCATACTTGGCTATGGATGTAGCCTACCACATCATGTGGAGTGGTCATAGAGATGGGAAGGTGAGAGGTTGGCCTATGCAAGTTGTGACTGAAAAACCCATGACCACCACTGTCCCAATTCTCATGTTGGAGGCACATCAGAGTCCAGTGACTGCCATTGCAGTATATTCATATATTAGGATGGAAGAAGCGTTCTGCACTTAAACCATTCTCACGGGATGTTGGATGTAAATCTCGATGTTTTTTGTGGGCAGGTGAGCTCTGGGTAGGATCAGAAAGTGGGTTGATAAATGTGTGGCCTTGTGAGGCAACATCTAGTGGCTTAATTGGGCAGGAAGATGAAATGATAGCAGCTCTTTTCTTTGCTAGATTGTGCGTGTCACTGTGTGGACTAATAATCGGAAACAACCCTTCACAGACCGAACTCTGCTTTCTGGTGGCCGAGGACTCAACTGGCCGCATGTGGGCTGGAGGGATTCTCTACATTACTCTCTGGTATGTGACTTTTTGCTGCGTGCTCAGTTACAAAGACCATCTCAAAATGATGTTGCAACATGGTTTTTTTTTTGGTTCTTTCTGTTGTGTCGGCTTTGCTTTCCTGTCTCTTCCTACTTGATACCTGTCTTTTTGTTTGGGGATGTGATCTGATATGGGCTTCTATTTCTGCCACCTTTCATGTATTCTGAAACCACAGTAAGTGTTTCACCATCGTGTGAACATCTGGAACAAGTTGGATTCATCAAGCAATTCATTCCACAGGAAACTCTTTCACTGTTTGTGTTGTTGGCAGGGATATGCACGGACGAGGGAAACAATGAGGGTATTTGGAGCTAGTGTGCATTCTAGTGAGCCCATTGTACCAAACCTGGGTCTTCCACAGGGGACTGAAATACCAACAGACGAGAGGGCATCAAGGAGAGAGAGTGGTTTTGGAGGCTGGTTTCAACGATCTAAAAGTGTTTTCTTGTGGGCAGCTGATGCAATTCGTTGAGCAGCTGAAAGATCTGGGTTAATCTCAGAGGAATCTAGAAAGCTTGAAGCACTGGTGGCCTCAATGGACGGAACAGTTTGGGATGCAGTAGGAAGTGCAATCAAGAAGGTGATCGCATGCAAGAGGTGCCAGTATCGGCAGCTCCAGTGAAGTGATTGCTTATGGTTGGGAGTTGTCTGTGGGCAGGGTGCACTAATGGTAAACTTAGTATGTACAATAAAGTACAGCTCTGTTGATGTACAATACATTAAAGCTTAGTCTTGACTAGGGTGGATTTGTTTGTGTGCATTGGGCCTTGTTGGTTGGTGAATAGAGGACACCCGTCAATGCTGGTGACCACCAAGGCACTGATGTGATACTCTTTGTTAAATAAGCTGAAAAAGGTTTGAAAAAAAATTGTAATGTTTTTTTGTTAAATAATGTGGAAAACTTGAAGGAAAATAGTGGGATACTTGTTGTTAGCAATAAAAAAAATTGAGTTACTTTTTATTAAATAACGTGAAAGACATTTTAGAAAAGTGAGATACTTTTTGTTCATAACTTGGAAAACTTGAGAGAAAAAAGTACAATGTTTTTTTATTAAATAATGTGGAAAACTTGAGGGAACATAGTGGGATACTCTTTGTTAATAATGAAAAAAATGTGAGGATATTTTCAGTTAGACAACACAAAAAATTTGAGGGAAAATGTGGGAGTTTTTTTGTTGATAGCTTAGAGAACTTGAGAGAAAAACTACAATATTTTTTGTTAATAATGTGAAAAACTTTGAGGGAAAAAAGTGGGATATGTTGAGCCAAAAGTGGTTTAGCCTACCTATCATTTGCATGGAAAAGTTGAGAAAAAAGTTGAGAAAATGAGTGGAATAGGTTGATTTAACATCTATGTCATAATTGTGAAAAAAGTGAGGGTAAAAAAGGGATAGTATGAGCATAGTGTGGTCTAACCTCCATGTTACAAATGTGAAAATTTCATAGAAACATGTGGGATGGTGTTGAGGCAAAAATGAGGATATGAGTCAATATTTCCACGCAGTTTATCACGCTTCTATAACCCACACTTTTACCACACCTCTAACCCATAATTTTTCCATGTCTTGCTACAGATTTGTCACATACAGTCCATGATATAAATCATCGAAAGCATGGTAACAGTGAGAAAAATCTATGGAAAAAATGTAGAAAACTACTCCAAATGTTGTTGTGATTATCCCCTTCAGCTGTCATATCATTGGCTTCTCGCAAGTAATCTTCATTGTCCCTTTCAGCTGTCAAGTGATCTTCGTTGTCCCTTTCAGCTGTCATACCATTGGCTTCTCTGAAGTGACAAATGTCAATTACTTGTTTATCGAAATCCTCCCTAGAGTTGCAATGTAAATCAAAACTCTGAAGAATGCCATTGATTCCTTGCATATGATCATTTCATCTATCGATATGGGCAATCAAATTATCGCCCAGATCATCCATTTTTGCTGTAGGTAGTGCAACACACTTGTAGGTGCATCACAGATTGCCATTTAAAAACCATCTTAACTACACTAAAGCCAGAATATTAGACCTTGATTCAAATGGAGTTGATGTAGGAAGGGGCATACTAGGTTACCTCCATGATGATCTTAGAACATTTCCCAAAAGCCGTATTGACTACGACAGAGGGAATGGTTTCCGTTGAAATACTGCTAGAGCTTGGTCCCAAAGCAATAATCCGTTGGTCTTCTTGCACTGCCGTCTCCCATTTCATCTCATTAATCTTGAGAGGTTCGCTAAGGAATAGTAAGTTATCACCCGTTATGGTGATTCTGAATGGTTGAGTAGAATCAGCCCGGTCGAGCTGTATCTCCGTGATCTGACAAGATGATGACCATTCAAATAAATAAATCTTGAAGTTGAGTATTGGCAACCAACCCACCCACTTTTGCATCTTCTATTTGCATGAAACCAAGTTACTACAACGCCTTGGAATTAAGGTTAAAACAAATGAACATTGCAACTATATAAGGTTCCATAGACTCTCATATCATCTTCAATGCAGTGTAGCTAATTGTATCGCAAGTTGTGCTCGTGATCTAGATCTGAGAAGAATATATTTCATTAACAGCTATCTAAATATAACAATTTTTACCAGAAAATGGAAACATAGTCAAAAACCAATTAGGCGAGAAACAAAATTTGCTTTCAATTGGACAACTACCAAGGCAATAGTAAAGTTTTGGTTCATTATTTGGAGAAGGTTGAAGCAAATATATTGTACTTACGATTGGCGCGGGTGTAGAGACAACATTATTTGCTTGACAATCGTGTGGCTGCTGAGAGTTAACTTGTGGCGAGTCAATCAAATCGGATTCCATCAATACTGTTTTGTAGTTTTCGAGTTTGTGATGCTCCCAGTCTTGAAATCTCAAGCGGACATCCTTCAGCTTCCTTGTCATATGCGACCTCTCATGATCTATAGTATATACAAGATACCTCTGAAGATCTGTATTACGCCGCTCATCGGCCTGTTTTTCGACAATGAACGTGTAATAGCCAATAGGATAAAAATCTGACTCATTGTACTTGCTTGATCCTGGCTCGGGGGCTGCTCGTCGTGTTAGCTCCTTAAGTAGGGGAGCTATAAGTAGTTTACTTTTGTCAACAAACCCAGCCGTACCTATATCGAAAGCCCCGAAAAATGCCAATCTCACATCACGGCGAAGAACGGCATCCATGAATTTGACAAGGGGTATCACACCGTCCTCAAGTGGAGAGCTCTCACGAAAAATCTCATTTGACTCCAAACTTGCTGTAAATTTTGCCAGAGTGTTGGCAACACTGTGGAGGAGGCATGGCACGGGGTCTGATTGGTTGACAAAGTTCTTGAAGCGCCATCTCAAGGTTTTATTGGCATTGATGTTTAGCGCCCCCTTCTCATCGCATATGTGAGGAGCTCCGAATGCAACAGAGATCAGTGAATTAGAATACTGTGCTTGCGATTTCTGGAGCATGGCAGAAAATTACCAACTTGTTATTATTGATTAACCAACATATTAGTTGAACAATTCCACAAAGTACCATTCAAACACTATTAAGTTTTATTTACAAACATACGCGCATGGAACCATTGATTTGCAAAGACAGTAGGTGCACCATAATTGCAAAACCCCATGGATTTAAAATTTAAGAATTGGGATCGATTTGGCCAAATCAAGTTTTTTCTAGTTTATTACTATTAAAAACCGATGGCCTCCAACAACATTCTTGATTCGTGGCCTCCACCATCTATCACGAAGCTTGCCATCGTCGAAAACATGAACTAAATCCTCGCTTTTATATGAACATGATACAAGATGTACCAACACAAAGAAGTTCAAGATACACATAGGCAGCAGCTAGTTCTTCGATCAAGGCACCTCTAGATATGAAAGAGAAACACCGGTTTTCTTGGATTAAAATTGCAGGCTAATTATCCTCCTACTTTGTTTGCTAGACACCGGCAATAAAAAGTTCTAGAAACTGCTTAACTTCATTAAATTGAGGGTTGTGAACTTTTTATCTCTTGAATCTATTGGAGCTGACAATCGGTTGACATGAATTCTCTAGAGTAATTATACCATATGTCATGAATCTAGCTACTCATGAACTACATTCTTCTCTCAAGAAAGCTCTTTCGAAGCTGCAACTCAAAAAATAGTGTGAATAAACAATCTACAACATCCAAGTTCATTCCTGAAGCATTCTGAAAACCAAAAAAATGAATGCAAAAAGTTTCTTCAAAATATTCTCGATAGCTAGTCTACAACATACATGTAAGTTTATCTATGAAGCATTTTGAACATAATATGATCAATACACAAGAACTCTGTTTCAATAGTTTTGTAGCAACTGCCGGGATTCACTGGGGATTCATGAGCCAGTTTATTCCTCTTGCAATTTTTTCATTTAAAAAAAAGCTGATTTAAAATGTTTTAGATCGTTTTTAAGCCTCAGATTTAAACCTCTCTATGGAACCAACATGGAACTAAATATTAGAACTGAGCAGTTCCACAAAGCAACATGTTCAAACAATATCATTAACCAAAAAATTTATTATCCATCTCATTATTATAACAAATGCACTAATTTTCACTATCAGAATTTGAATCAAACTCCTCTAAATTGTCAGTTCCATCATCTTCCTCTCCATCAAGGGTATCCACAACCACATCAACAACATTGACTATAAAACCCCCTAAAACAATTCTTGGTTGAATAGACTCATCTAGAGAAATAGGAGCTTGTAGACTAGCATATTCATCTACATTTTCAAGTTTAAACATATCAAGATTTGTAGGATCTATCTAAACCTTTTTTGTGATGTGTCTCCCATGAGGATCCTTCTGTAGAACTACTTTCCATTTTCTTTCCTTTGGGTCTTTTGAAAAGAAAACTTGTTCCACATGTATTGGGAAAGTACAAGACAAGTTTGAAGTTGGGATGAAGGATGTGAAATTTACAAATGTAAAGCCATATTCCTCTCTTTTAACTGTTGCGTTACTTCCTCTGTAATTTGTTTTGACCCAATTGCATAATAGAATTATAATCTTCAAGACACCATAGTTGAATTCCAAGATTTCTTCAACCCACCCTACATGTTATGCCCAACATAAAGATAAGGTATCCTTGTGTTTACTTGAAGTTGTTTTTTCTTGGTGATTATTATATGGAAGTAAAAATGTCTAGGGCAATAATATCTTTGAATTGAAGGTTTTGATGAAGTTCAAGCCAAGAGGCATACATTTTAAGAATGCCTTCACCCATGGGCCTCACCCAATGTAAATATTTTTGTCAAATTTCAATCTTGAGGTAAATTATATAATAATGATGATATAAATTAAATATGCATTGCAAAATACCTTTTGAAAATTGAAATGTGCATTTGGAATCAAAATTTGCATATGAAAATTTTGAGTAGGTGTTATTATCACATATAATGTACATTGATTAATAACTAAAAAAATTAAACTGGAACTTTACATAAATGAGGGCTATTAGGGGCTAGGCACTCCCCTTCCCAACCCCAACCACATGTAAGCCCATGTACACAAATATATTGTAGTAGCCTTTTTTTATTTACAAATTTTTGTCCAAAAAATAATGTTTTAACTACTTCACATTGGTTTAGCCCTCTTCCCCCCCCAAATGAAGGAAAGAAACAATACATGTATATTCACATAAACAAGAGTATCATACTATCTTGGTCGGTTCAACACATGGTTGTTGAATAATAACCTTGTTTTGAGGATTCAATTTCAACAAATGATATGTTTTCAAATATTCCATCAAATTATTTTTTTTGAAAATAAAATAATTAACATTGAGTTGGCCCAAGTATTGTGGTGGTAGCAAAAGGACACATGACGCCTAGGTACTAGGGGCAAAAAGAAAAAAAACCAAGAATAATAAAAAAAACAAAAAAAAATGTTCAAGCATCCAAAGAAAGTGATTGGTTCAAGAATGAAGATTTATACACCAATGGGGAAGGTGAAAAATAGAAAACAACCAACAACAACTATGACCCAACAAGAACATTATTAAGAAATAGTTGAGAAAGAAAGGCAAAAATATGTTAAATCATGCAAAACAAAATAAATTCACCTAGATGTTGTATTTTACATAGGCCCACCTTTTTTTTTAAAGTTTATTTATGGGCTTCAAGTTTAACCGCTATGGTTTAACTTAGGAAGTTGAATCATTTTGTATCCATTTCATATTCTTGTGATTCTTGAATGACACCCTAACTCTTCCTATTCATGACTCTTCATTACTTTGCTATCCAATGTTCCCTTGATCAAACCCTTTGTATACATATTTGTCTAGTTAAATTGATATATCATATATCTTTATTATTTTTTTCTTTTTGAAAAAAGATATCGGTTATTTTAAAACGAAGAAATTCAGAAAATTTTGGAGTTTTTTTGGGTTCATTGTTTTTTCACTTTTCAAAAAAATTGCCAAACATTTGATATCACAAATTTGAAACAAAAGTCCCTAGTTGGTGATCATTCATATGCAGATTAATTAAAATTTTGTTATACATGCAAATTTTGAAATATTGTTTTAATTTGTTGGTTTTTTTAAAAGTTGAATGTTTTTGGACATTTCTTTCTAAAAAAAAATATTTCACTTCATTTTTATTAGGTTTTAAAGATTGGAACTCAAACATGAGTTTTTTCTTTCTAGAAATTTATATATTCCATAAAAAATTGACCAAATATTTCATTTTTAGTTTTAGGTCACTTATTAGGAGTAATTTTCCCTTGGACCTCATAACAAGCTTGTAAGATGCCAATCAACTAGTCAATAGGATCTTACAACTTGGTAAGTTGCATGCTTTCGAACAAAATCTTTCCATTTTTTCATGTGGGTGAAGGTTTTGGTTTAAAGCACTTCCAAAAAATTTGATGCCTCTTTTTAACCTGTCAGCCTTGTGATGACACCTCAATTTCTAAAAGGGCTTAAAACTAAAACTTTTTCCTATACCAAATATCCCATCAAATTTGTTATTTTTCTTGAGGAAACAATTTTTTTTTATTTTGATAATGTTTTAGGCTTAATGACTTAATGGTTCATTTTTTCATTCAACATATAGTGTTTTAGGTTTAATAATTTAATGGCTCATTAAATGAGATATTATTTATGTTTTGAAACATAAATGAACAATTATAATTGTAAATATTGACTTAAACATGGTGATCATTAATTGTAAAAGTTTTTAATTAAACCTAAATTTCATTTGGTTTGATATTTTTATGTATGTCTTGGTGTATATTAAATTATTAAATGACACTTTATATCCATATATTTTACCCTATATATATATAATAGTTTTTATAATGTTCATAACTCTAACAAGTGGTAACACCATTATGATAACTTTTGGTTTGTATTGAAAATCAAAATTACAAATCAAAATAATTAAAAACTATATATTAATTCAAATTTAAATAAATTTTATCAAAGCACAAATTTTCTTTTAATGAAATGTCACGAAACCAATGTTTGCACCCCTATGCATTAAGAACTTTCCAAAAATACCAAGAATGTAATTGGAAACCTTATGGTTTGGAAGATCTTAGTGTCACAAACTCTAAGAAAATATTTTTTCTTCATATTTTGGATTTTCATTGAAATTTAAGTAACAAAAATCATTTGAATTCAATATCTCTGATATCATATGTTGTCTACTAAATAATATTATTTAGTTCCTACTCCTTAAGATCATTCAATTTTTAAAATGAATTCAAAAAAATCATCACCATAGTTACGATCATTCACATATTGTATAACATATGCATATATGTATGCATCCATGTATACTTTTGGCCTATTATGCTATATGGACCTACCTGCAATGTTTTTTGTAATTTATAGTTTAGGTTTTGTAACCAAATTATATATTTCATTTGTATTGACTTGCTCCATAGACCATTGTCTAGACTCCACATCAATAGGTAGTTGATCTCCAAGATTATATGTGCACATAGTTGTTATTGCAGTTTGTACAAAAGTACTAGTGCAATTTTTTTCTTAGCTTATTTTTTGCTAGATTGGTGTATGTATGGTTCATAATGTACACTCAAAAAATGTGAATATAATGTGAATAAGTGCTTTTACCTTTTTTTTGTGCACATTTAGTTTTCTTCAACATGGAAAGTACACCATCCACTGGATGCCCATTATTACTCAGTTGTGGATGAACCTTAAACTGAGTTAATATTTGGTTTCACCTTGGTAACCAATTTTGTAGGAAATAGGTCTCATACATAGCTAGATAGGTAG
>Ga0116231_10008069_pt1 | contig 18743 bp, 13 predicted proteins | sample S1TSphgellanicum_2_FD_89695 | JGI IMG/M metagenome (GOLD analysis project Ga0116231, IMG submission 89695) | Host-associated microbial communities from peat moss isolated from Minnesota, USA - S1T2_Fd - Sphagnum magellanicum MG | ecosystem: Host-associated > Plants > Peat moss > Unclassified...
AACATGAGAGGTGGTCCCTGGGCCATTCCACATGAGAGGTGCCCATAAGGTGCCATCCTCATTCATTTATTGTGCCTAATTATCCAAAAAAAGTTCTTTAAGTTCTCAAAAATTTCACAAAACACCAAATAAACAAGGGGTGTGTCACACCGTGGCCTTGCCATTTACATTAAAATGTATCTTAAGGCAAAAGAAGAATTATGGAAACTCAAATATTGCACCATGCAAAAATATAATCTCCAAAAAATCCTCTAAATCCTTCAAGATATTATAACTCTATAATAACTAATCTCAAGTTTCAACACAAGCCAACATATCATCTTTCAAAAAACCTCATATAAAAATAGACCTATTATTATTATTACCTAGGGGCTAAAATCCCTTAAGCTACTATACTCTATAATGAATCTAAACACAACAATATCCTTGCCCTTGGTAGGCAAGGCCGATAAACAACAATTATTTCAAAGCAGGAACAATGCATGAATAGTGCACACTGACTTCAAAAGCATGATGAGTCCTAACTCTATGCAAGAAAGAATGCCATGTGAACACAACTCTTGACATGCATAGCTTGACAACACCAGTGTGTTGAAAGCTGGTCCCTGCTGGTCCTCAGACCAATGGTGAAATTTAAGGGCCACTTTAGATGACACTTCAAGGTCCAGGGTCCAATGCAATAGACCAATCCTCTCGGATGGGAGTCATAAATTGGACCCATGACTTTAAAGACGAGGGTCCAAGACCAAAAAGTGGCAAATTGAGGCTAAACATACACAGCACCATTTTGAAGGGAAAATGAATTGGTTTGAACAAACAAACAAAAAAAGAACTAAGAAGGAGATAGCCTCATGATTTGAAGAACTGAAGGTGCAAGCTAAGGTCAAAGGCAAGGTCCAACTCAAGGATTCAATTTGCTTCAAATGAGTCCAAATTGGTTCCTAGGAAATTGGACCCTGGACTCCTTGTCTAAATTCGGGCTTATTATATGTGCACCCTAACCTCCAAGTCCCATGTGTTGATTTCACATTTCCCCAATTGATTAGCTTAAATGGAAAAAAAAAAGAAGAAAAAAAACTGAAACCCTAAATGCCTAATTTCATTAAAATTCCAAATCCATTGCCAATCATTCTTTCAGTGGGACCAATTCCAAATAGCTGCAATTTCCAAATCACACAATGTAAGCAACAAACAACTAAAAAAATCTGATTGCACTTTCACAAATCTACAAATACATATCAACATGCATAATGACCTAGTTACAACGTTCCTAAATTTCCTACGCAAAGTACTTGCAAAGTGAAATGGAGCTATTGCTTGAATTAAGGTTAAGCTCCATTTCACTTTGCAAGTATTTTGCGTAGCAAATTTAGGAATGTTGTAACTAGGTCATTATACACGTTGATATGTATTTGTAGATTTGTAAAAGTGCAATCAGATTTTTTGACTTGTTTATTGCTTACATTGTGTGATTTGAAAATTGTAGCTATGCTTGAATTTTAAGACTCAAGTTGATGGTGGAGGTTGTTAGGGTTTGGTGAATGGATTTTTAGTATTCATTCAGAAATTTGGGGGCTACATTGACTTCAAAATCTTGTGTTTGAGATGGTCATTGGTTGTTGGGGAGTTTGAGACTTGAAATTTGGAAGTGACAATGCACAAATCGACAATCGATATCAAAATTAAGAGGTTAAAAAGTTTGTCTTTTATTCAAAAAAAGGTGTGCAGACTTCTTTCTTTTTATTGTTATGTTTCATTATGTATGTGCATTGTGTGTGTGAATTGTTGCAAGATGTCACTAGGTTCTTTTATTTTTGGTTTGGGAAGAAGCTACACATTACACAATCCACAATCACATTATGATGTTTCTTTCATCATTTTCAAAAACCTTCAAGTTTAAGCTAATATTCCTTATTGTTAATGTTGGCGTTGATGTTGTCATTCATATCAAAATTGTTGTTATTGATTTTGAATGGGATGCTTCCCAAACTATTATTGTTGATCTAGTAGAAGATTTTGTAAATCTAAAACATATTCATGAAGGGTCCAAACATTTGTGGTAGATGCTAGAAATGATATATATGTTGTATGATGTGTTCTAAAGTAAAAGGCAAAGAAAAGCTTTTGGTTCCTAAGATTTATAATCTATTCAATCATACAAATAGGCACAAAAACAAGGTTGCTAGTGTCAACATTGAGGTAGGTTCTTTTTACTTTGAAACTTTAAATGCCAACATGCATGTAACGAACAAATATACACAAACTTTAAGCGTCTTTTGATTTTAAATTTGGTTGTTCTTGAGTTTCCACAAGAAAAATAAAATAAAATTTGTTAAGTTTGTTATGTCTATCATTTATTGTCTAGTGACCGAGCAATCATTCATTTTGAAAGTTTGAAAAAACTTTTTTGCGTGCTTAAGGTCAAGGACACTCCTAAAAAACATTGGAATGACTTTACAAGTTGGGTTATAAAAAAATCCATTAATGAATTATTATTGGAATTTGCACAAAATGTTGTTGTTGAGAATTTCTTATCTATTATTGTGGATAAGGTCATTGCAATTGACAATATTTTTTGGATATCCCTTCATTTGTATGTTCTTCAAAGTTGGAGACAAATTCCTTTTTAATTTTGTGAGAGAAAAGTCAGTGTGCAAGGGAATGTTTAGAATGTTTTTCAATTGATGGTCAATGTGATGGTCACATTTGGGGGTTTGAATATTTAATAATTGAGAGAAATGTTCATATCAATGAGTTGTGATGGCAACAACGTGTTTCAAGGTGCAAGAGCTAGTGTGATTGCATTGATGAAAAAGAATGTGGTTCCATTCTTAATGGGAGTGCATTACTTTGCCCATTGAACCAAATTCATAGTTTTATGAAAACTAACTTTGGTGCTTTGGGGGTTTGCTTGGAAGCCTTCCTTGAACTTTTGTATGGGGTTTTTTTCATTTGCTTAAAACTATTCTAAAATTTTAGAAGCTATGTGATGTGCTCACATAAAAAATAAACAAATTATTTAGAAATGTGAAGACAAGATGGATACTTATATTGTCTCCTATAAAGTGCATCATGGAACAATATCAACCTCTAATTGTGAAGATGCATGTTGATGCTTTTTGGAATAACATTGCTAGTAACAATTTAAGCCTCCTTTATGATTTGGAGTTCATTTTAAATTTACATGGAATTCTACCACTTTTGGATTGTGTTCATGCCTTGATTAAACTTGCCCATTTTCATGAACTAAAGCTCCATCATTTCTATTATGATCTTTACAATAGTTCTTTTGACCCAACCTTTGATGAGCTAAATGTTCTTAATATGCTCGCCAACAAGAATATGTCAATGACTTTGTGTGTAAACCTAAACAGTGAAAAATGAGACTTCCTTGTTATTGAATTTTCTAATGTTAAATGCTTTGTGGACCAATGGTGTTTTAAGCAAGCAATGTCAAACTTGTATTGAAGTTAAACTTCCCATTAGTGCTAGCTTGTGTGAAACAAAGTTGTGACAATTTTGCCAAGTTTCTTATCCTTGTACTTCAAGACAAATGTTTGGGCCATGAAGTCATGTTGGCATTAAATGCTATCTACCCAAATTTTTGGTTGATCATCCCATTGATGTTAAAAATGTTTTCCACCAACATTTGATTGTCATCAAGGTTGCTTATTATGGGCCTCACAAGTGCCAAGGAATGTGGTCCAAGTGAAAGGTTTGCTTGATGGCCATGCTTTGAATTTACAATGTTCTTTTTGAAAGATGACAATGGCTACAAATAATGAAGCAATCATGAAAGAGAATTCTATTGTGAATTTTATCATTTGATTATGGGCCAAGTTTAGCTCTTTTGTTGTCTTCAAACACTAGTTCTCAAAATTAATAAAGCTTGTTGAAATAGCATGTGCTCAAGTCCTTGGGTCTATGGATGACAAACGTTGTTTCTCAATAATGACATTCATTAAGAATAAGTTGAAAAATTGCCTCACTTGTCATTTGGATTGGTGCAAAAAAAATTATGCACAATGTCTTTACACAATTGAAAACTTCCTTTTTGAAGAGGCCATCACTTAGTGAAAGGACACAAAGCCATGCTACTATGTTCAATATTTATTGTTAAAGGTAAATGGCCTATTTTGTGAAATAGTTAGTTTTTAAAAATTATATCCCCTTTCTAATGAAACAAATTTTTGTTAGATGGATGATCACATGTATAATATTTTATGACAAGTGTTTTTTTTCTTTTGAATTAAAGCACATTTTGCACAAGCTTGTAAGTTGTTATCGCAAACCAAGTGTGTTGATTCATTATGGAATGTTTTAGTGTAACAATGGAATGTGAAGAGCCTTGAGCCTTGGAGTTAAAAAAAAATTGTTTAAATTTTTTTTCCAACTTTATGAACATTTTGTGAAATTTTGAATTTTTATTTGGATTTGTTCCATGGATTGTGCAATATGCACTTGTGTAGCTTTGTGCAATATGCATTGTGCCACTCTACATCTCTATAACTCATTGTTTGAAGTTTGGAATATTTGCAATGATGTGGTTGGGGGGTTTGGAACTTGAATATTGAGATGGGTTATGGGTGCAAGCACATTGTTGTTTCATATGGGCAAAAGTTTTTTTTTTTGAGATTGGAGTTCAAATCCCCTAGCAAGGCTTGAGCCTTCCATTGTGCATGTTGCATATGTTTGTGAACTAGTTATTGAGCAATTTGCTCAATGTTAGGTTTAAAAACTTTTTTTTATGAGATTGTGGAATTTGAATGCTTCAAAACTTTTTTTTACTTTGTGTTGGGTGTTTAGTATGCACGGTTGTAACTCAATTTTGCACACATTGATTGCCAAACTACACAATTTGCATGTGTTTAAGTCATTAATTTTTTAAAAAAAAACATTAAACATGATAGTCAATTCCATGACCACATAAAAATCTTATTAGCCAATTTTTTCATCTCCATAATGATTACAATAGTTACATAATACACTCTGCCCAAGCGATTGGAGACAATCTAGCAACTTTCAAAAATTGAAAAAACAACACACACTACTCCAGACCATCTCCTCATCCAAAACACATTCAAACCTGGTCCAAAATGATTCTATGATCGATTGAAACCAAACATTCTCTCAAAATGAAAAGAAGAAAAAAGGATGTTTATAAATAATAATCATCCAACATTGCTAATACCAGTGTTGGATGGGTATTTGATTTTTGTTCATAATGATTAGTTCCAGTTTTTAAAGAATTTAGAATCAAAGAACCAGCAGTTCCAGTTATCTCCAAAAGGAACAAAAGGCCTAGTACTAGTTCATAGTTGTTACATTCACTATTCTGAGCGAGGCCTCTTAGTGGCCATAATAAGCTCCCAAAATGTTAGATTAAACCAAATAATTAATAAATAAATGAATGAATGTGAGATTTGAACTCACTGAGTCAGAGACCCTGATTTATGCTAACCATGGGATGTTTGTAATATTTAGAAAAAATTTAAATGAAAATTGGGATTTATACCATGGTATTTGACATCTCGTATGGATGGGGTGATCGCCACACCGGCCGGGTACACACAAAAAAAATTCTTTAAAAAAATAACACTGGTTCACATGCATGTATCCACATAGTAGCTATCGTGTGCGTAACCTACTCGCCTACTACCTACATAATAATCTGAATGACAGAATCTGACTTTTTAAGTGTAGGGTAAACGGACACCCTTCTTTCCGGAAGTAAGCACCTGTCCAAGGTGGAGTCTAGGGGTGCTTAGTGCTTTACTTTCCGAACTACCCACTCCTTTAGAATTTACCCGATGTAAAGCACTGAGAGAAAAATATTAATTATTATTATTATTATTATTATTTTCTTGTGATAACATCATGGGTATCTGACGGGAATCATGGGCGAAAAAGAACACCACCACACCCTTTTGTGGAAGAATTCCCTCCGGCTAACATGCTTCCGTGTGCCCTCCAGATACACTAGAAATTTTCTGTGGGTGCTTTACTGGGCCCAAAATAATACAAAAGTTTAAAAAAAAGTTCCCAATTTTTAAAAATTTGATTCAAATCCGAAACCCTAGACTTTTGGTGTGGGCAGGGAGCTTTTGGGGGGTGGGGCGGGGCGGGGCGGGGCGGGGAGCTTTTGGTTGAATATTACTACACTCCCAATTCTTGCGCATTAAAGTGAGCTGTATAATGATTTTTTGCTTTTTGGGATTCCGGTTTTTTGTTCGTTCAACCTTTCAGGGGTCAAATGGATATCCACCTTCCCCCCCCCCCCTTTTGACTCCATGACTTCTCCATTACTTTTGCATGTTCATATATCAAGTCGGAAACGTCGTCTGTGATATTATATTTATAAGGGCCTCTAGGGCTTCCGGTCGGTCAATATGAAAGTCCACACTCACACCAAACCACTGCCTAAGTGACTTATTAGTCACACACCCGTGTCCCCGCAAGGCTTTCTCTTTGGCTGGCAATCCAAGAGCCATTTCTTCACTTTCGGTGTGCACAACAATTTGTGGAAAAACACTGGTGTCGATCCGCCCAGCCCCTTATGGCCTGCCACTTTTCTACTACCTATGTCAACAAGGGGTGTGTCGACACACGTGGTGGTCTTGCCATTTACATTAAAAAATATCTTAAGGTAAAAGAAGAATTATGGAAATTCAAATATTTCACCATGCAAAAATATAATTGACAAAAAAATCCCGTAAAAAGAAACCAAAATCCTTCAAGATGTCATAACTCTTATAACTAATCTCAAGTTTCAACACAAGCCAAAAATATCATCTTTTGAAAAATAGACCTATTATTATTACCTAGGGGCCAAAACCCCTTAAGCTACTACCCTTAAGCTACTATAGTCTATAATGAATCTAAACACAATATCCTTGCCTTGTTAGGTAAGGCCAAACCTAAATTGCAAAACCTAAAAGCCTGAGAGTTTTTTCTTTTGGCTTTGTTTGGGGGACCTGGGGGGAGGATTCTGCAATTTGTCAAGTAATATGCAAAGATGAAATGTTGCGCATTCCTCGTGAGTGATTCGAAGCTTTTCCTTTGATGCAGACGCGCTCTCCAAAAGGTAAACATTGACGTGATTCTGGGATGAGGAAAATCAATGGTGGGTGTTGTGACTGCACAAAAGTTTTGGTTCGGGGGCTGCAGATGAATTGACAACTATTTTTGCTCTGTTTTAGGCAGTTTTTTTTTGTTTTTTCAATTTTGTGATGTTGCTCAAATGGGGATCATCCATAAGAACATTTAGCCAAATTTGGAACTATTAAAAATATGAAAATAAAAAAATCTAAAGCACCTCTTTCTATTGTAGCCAATTCTGGCCATTATATTAAAACAGGGAATTTGTGACCAATTCTTTTTAAAACTTTTTTTTTTGGGCAAATGTTTTGAAAATGAAAAATGAAAAATAATAATAGAAAAGAGATTGATTGTAATTTATTTTTTAGAAATATAAGTTTAAAATGGCTTGGAATAATTTCTTTTTTCTGTTTAAAAATATTTTTTGCAAAAAACAAGAGGGAAAAAAAACATTCAAATCAGGAAAACCGAAAGCCCCTATTCACATTGCAACAAAAGTGAGATGTGGGAATATTCTTGCCTAAAGTCCAGGAAACTTCTCTCCACTGTGATACCTCCACGTGGGCTTTCAGTTCGTGAGCAGACGCGCTTCAGGCGCGCCACGTCGGCAGAAATTTCCGTGAAGGGAGGGGGACACCCAGCGGTTTCGGATTCTTGTATTGCGTGGCAACTACCGACCATCGGTCCAAAGGGTATAAAACCGTTGATAGGCTGTTCCGACCGGCGGTCGAAACCAGTTCCGTCGGCGATATTCTCAGAATATCCAGCGGGTGGGGAAACCAACCAGGGCCGGAAAATATCCAGGTCCCAAAGTAATAATAAAGAATCCAGGTCCCCGGTAAGACTTTCCTCCTAAACATTTTACCCTCGAAGTGTTTTTACCACTGGTTAAAAAGTGATTCCCGAGAGGAGTCGTCTTCTTCTTCCCCCTGTGCGTGGAGCGATCTTCCCTTTGCCTTTTGGGCAAGTGTTTCTTAGACGAGCAAGGCAGGGCTCTCGGAGTGCAACGATGGAGTTTTCGTCATCGCTCGCCGTTTGCTAAGGTACGGGATGCGTAGGCCTTGTCGAGATCTTTCTTGCGATACTTTTTTTGTTCATTTTGGTGAAGGATTGCGTCTTATTATGCTATCTGTGTGTTTGTCTTGTTTGTACACACCGGTTCTTGTGAGCTAGTAGTTTTGCTTGCTTTTAATGATGTACACTCTTGTGTGCGTGTGCGTGTGTTTTGGTTAGATGAGACGTGATTCCTGGATCTCGAATAGAGGCGCTTACTTAGGTTTTTCTTCGGGGCGTTTTGCGGAAGCGAACGTACATGTACGGCGGTTCTTGAGCTCTGTCATCTTGGGAGCTCGTTCGTGGCGTGCGGGGAAGGATTGTCCTGTAGCTTGCGTGCGAAAATTCGGGAAAGTTTAAATGGGAAAGCTTTTAGTGGCGAGTCTTCATTGTGTTGGCTTTTGAGGGCATTTTGGGAGGTTGATTCTCCCACTGATTTTGTGGCATTTGGCCAAGCACGTCTTCCAAAGAAAGGTCCGGGATCTTCTTCAGTAGTAATCAAGCAAGTCCCAGGCGACGTTCGTCACTGTTGCGAGACTTTGCAGATTGCTTGATTCGGAAGACGCTGTTTTACGAAAGATCTTCTCACTGGATCTCATCTCTTTTGCTTCCAGTTTTGCTGCCCGAAGTCGGATCTAAATTTTTTTCCAGCAGCTCGACGATTGGCTCTGTGCTGATCGGTTAGCAGTGGCGGGTGCCGAAAAGCTGACGACAAGCCGGAAACGTGACTTCGATCTTCCCAGGATCAATTTCATAATGACTTCAACTTGATACGGAAGCGATGTCACGGAGCTTTCTCCGAGCTTTCCCTTCGTGAGTACACTTCTCTGCATTATGCTCTTGAGCATCATCCCATAGTTCTCCGCTGTCCATTGTGATAATAGGATCTTCAGAATCTAGGCAGAGCCCTCGAGACAAAAACTCTCGCCGAAACTCTGACGCCCACCTAATGGTATCTGCGACGAGGAAGAGAGAAAATCTCTGGTCCAATTATCATCTCTTCAAGAGTACTTGCAGCCCTTCACAAAATGCAGAGCAGAGCTTTGACGGTCACTACTACAGTCCGTTGCTGCGTCGACAAGTATAGGTGAAAGACAGGTTACATCTTGACCAGCTGGTCATCTCCAACGGCAGCTGCGTGCAGTTAGGACTTATTGGACAGACCCCTATTCTGTTTTTGCAGGGTTTTGCGAAGGTGTCTACTACGAATTACTCCGTCTTCGATATTCTGGAAATCGCTTGTTGCATCGCACTGAACACGGCCGCTTCAAGCGGTATTCGGAGCTAGAATGTGCTGAGAAGGAAGGCAGATTGTGGAAGGAACACCGCCCGCCCTGTTGTCTCGCACCAAATACGGTTACTGCGTCAAGCAGTAGGTATCCCGAGTTAGAATGTGCTAAGAAGGCAGATTGTGGAAGGAACATCGCCGCGTCTACAGAGCCATGGCTTTCTACGGAGGAACAGGAAAGACATTCCATGGTCGAAGGCCATCTTGGCCGCTTGCTGACTACGTCCAGAAGCCTACTCTTTCTCTTGTATGTTGATTTCTCTCCCAATCTCCTCCTCCTCCTCCTCCATGAGATCTCCGAATTGACATGGGACTCTTAAGTTCCAAATTTGCTGAAATCCCTCAAACACAACTCTTGTCTTCAAAACCTTGTTAATGATTGCTTCATGGATAGAAGAAAGTCTACAGCAACTATGACCCTTCCAGACTTGTCAGAAGGGTTGTGAGAAACTCATATCAAAACCCTTGTTTGATGTCTTCTTGCCTCGAGAGCAGACCTGGGATCTTGAAACCTTGGGTTCCAAATCACTCAGCACTTCAGATGGGCATTTCCATCAAGCATGCCTTGTTGAAGTGAGAATCTGTTCAGTCGTAGCAAGGAAATTAGGCCAGGAGACTGGGTCACAGACATTTGTGGCTGACTCCAGTATCTGCTGATGGAAGAATTGCCCATCTCTTTTTCCTTTGGAGAGAGAATAGCTGTGGCATTTATGGAACTGGTTGTGGTCTTGATGCAATCTCGCTGAAATCACTTTGTGGGAGCTGTATCGTTCTGGCAACACCTGCCAGAGACTCAGAATTTTCCAGTTTCTAAAAGAAACATCAACATAGAAAAAGAGATCAAAAACTCAGAATTCCAGTTTCGAAAAGAAACATGGACAGGTAGACAGGTGTTGTGAATTTGGTTCTGCCATATAATTATGTTTTGATGACATGCAGTTAAATCATGTAGCTTCCCAGATTCATTACTGTGAGGATCCTGGGGGTTTTTCTTGAGCTGCAGCTGAATCTAGTCTAGGGTTTAGGGAAGAGTAGGTCCAATTGTTGTTGTAGGAAACTGGGTTGGGTAGATAGATAACATGTTCACTTGTTGTGTTTTTTCATGGCACAAGAAGTCAAAAACATGGAAGGTCAATAAAAATTATTATGAAGAGTTTGCATTTCAGTGGAGCACAATGGTGGGAAGGACTCAATGAGTTAGCTATAATGAGTAAACTTTGTATAGGAAGAGGAACAAGTTATCCTTGAGTTCCAACTAGGCCATTTCCAAGAAGAAAGAAAGCATAGAGGAGACAGCATTGTGCTGTAACAGATGCATGCATGCTAAATAGAGCCTGAAGAAAGTTCCAGAATTCTGCTTTTGAAATTACTGTTGACCTTTTGGGACAGCTGGACCACGACCCTGGAGCTCCCCCAAAGGAGGCATGGAGACGCAAGCTTAACAGCCACGTCAATTTTCTGACAGAATTTAAAGTGTCATTTATGGAGGCCATAAGAATGGTCTTATATCTTTCCCAGTTGACTTTTCCCATTTCTAGGAACATGCTATCAGCAGCAAGTCAACAAGAAACTACAATAATGTCTTTAGATGCTTATCGTTGCAATTTAATTTGAGAAAATGCATAAAAACATGTGTCTGTTGTTATAACTTGGATATGTAATTGCAGTTAAAATTGGGATTGCGGATGTGGTTTTATGTGCAATCAGAGCGAGCAAATGGGCGGGTAACTTCTGACTCTAGGAATCCATGCAGATTGTGCACCAATTATTTTGGTGTTGGTTGTCCAGCTCAATAAACAACATTGTTTGGTTCTTATGCTCAATTCAGCCTTAGAGACCTGCAATGAGCTGACATCAGGGCTACCAACCCTTGCTTGTTTGCATTCATATGTTTTCTCCTGTGCACTGACCTTCAACTTGCTTTTGTCGCAGAGTCCTCCAATTGATCCTTTTTATCGAGAAACAAAGCCTACAGCCTGTCATGGGGTACCTCTTGGTGGAATGGGGTCAGTGTCCCTCTAATAACTTTCTAAAGGATTTCCATCACCTGAAAAAACCCTTCCAGTTTTCCTTGTGGGATTTGCCACTTTTGAATAACTATCTTATTACAGCAGAGCCAAAGATGTGGTACTACTGCTGTTTGAGTGCAGATAATTTGTGAAAACTGCTGGTCCAGGTTCACATTTCTTCCATTGTGCTTGATGCAGAGGTGGAAGTATTGGCCGGGGCTTTAGAGGTGAATTCAATCGGTGGCAGCTGAGCCCTGGTGTATGTGAGGAATCCCCTGTGTTGGCCAACCAATTCTCGGTATATTTTAGGCTTTCCTTTGTCACAGAGTCTGAAATCAGTACTCCCATTTACAAATGACAACATACAAGATGCAACCATCTTTGTTGCCAGTGGTGTGAAGATGACTCTGATTTTAACATGACTGGAAACATAATTGGGTGGTCTCAAAATTTTCTTAGAAGAAGAATCATTACTAACAATGGCAAAGCTAAAACAGCCCAAATGGTTGCTCAAACTTCTGTTGAATGTTGGGTAGGTGTTTGTCACACGTGAGAAAGATGGGGGTGCTAAGAAGAAAATTTCTTCGGTTCTTGCACCTGGGCGTCCTCAGGGCCTTGAAAGGTGAGATTTGTAGCATAAGATAATAGAAATGAAGTGCTTGATGGCATAGCAGTTCAGAACTAATTTCTCTTCCTTCTACAAAGCTCATGTCATTAGTCACTGTCTTTCAAATAGCTCTTTTTGGATGAGTTCAATAAAATGTTCTTGTTGTAGGGGGGACAATGAGCAAGGTATCTCATCATGGGACTGGAACTTGCATGGTCAGCATTCTACATACCATGCTCTTTTTCCAAGAGCATGGACAATTTATGAAGGTAATTCTTCTTGATTATGTGATTTCTAGCATTTTGCTGGATGATTCATTCCTTACCTGTTTGCTAAGAATGCCTAACACTTTTCAGGTTCTCTCAATTGAGACAAGATGGAAGTGCACTGCTTCCAGACAAGGCATTGGCATTGGTTCAAAGCTAGTTGGCGACATCCTGTCTGGTAATGTGTCATCGTATTCCTTCTGAGTTTCTGGGTGTTGCTGTGGTCTGTTTTGTGCCAATCACACAGGTGAGCCAGATCCAGATCTGAAGATCTCATGCCGACAAATATCTCCATTCATACCTCATAACTACACTGAAAGCAGCTTCCCAGTTTGTGTTTTCTCATATACGGTGAGTAATTGCTCTATGAATTCTGGATTCAAGGTTCTTGGGTTGGATCTGCAAATGTATGTTGTCTTGATGATGAAAGGCCCTCTGTTGGTTTCTCACTTGAGTCAGTTGTGATGCATGAACCTCTGTTTTTGCAGCTCATCAACACAGGAAAGGAAAGCGCAGATGTGAGCCTCCTTTTCACATGGGCAGTAAGTAATCATTCTTCTACTCGTAATGAGTTACATGATTTGATGTATACATCCTAGGTTCTTCATGGAAAATTTCAGTAGAGCCTAAAGTTGGCCTGGGTAATCAATCAGGATCCTAGTAAAACTGTATAGTATGTTGATCTAATGTAGGCTGTGGATTTCTCTTGTCATTGCCGCAGCCAACTGGGTGTTCTTTATGAGCTATTCTCACACAGAAAGCTATAGAGAAGCATGCTAATCTGAGTTGTGGACAATGGTTTGTACAGAACTCAGTGGGTGGAACGTCTGCTTCAACTGGTGGGCACTACAATGAACCATATGTGTTAGTCACATACCCATATGCCAAAAGCTGCAAAGTGTTTTCTTCTTAGTACAAGCTATCTCAAGTGCTAGCCAACATCATGACTGAGTCTTCTAGTTGCTTCTGCGAACGCAAAAGAAACTCAGAATTCAGATCAAAAGTTTGGGTGGATTATTATGTACTCCTCTATACCCACTGTTGGGAGCTGATGAATCCAGTGGGTAGTCATGGCAGGTCATCACTGCTAGTCATTATGAATGTGATGGTCTGACACTTTTTGAGTGAAACTCATAAGGTTATGACAACACTCGTTGTTTTGTTACCTTCAAAGTGCTGTTGTGGAGATATCCCTGCAATCTCATAGATATCTTCTTACCACAATGTTTTCTTGATGCACCAATGCAAGAGGCTGTCTCAGATTAACCCCTAAACATCAGAGAAAGCCAAACATAAACTGAAAAGCTGACCAAATGGTCTGCCCAGATGTTTAGGGGTTAAGGTTGGAACTGTCCACACATGTGCCATTTCCAAAACATCTCACCAATGGGGAATCTTCTGACTATACTTGAGTGATTACAGGGACAAGGATGGAGTACGTGGTGTACGCCTTCATCATAAGCAAGTTCCTAGCTTTCTGCCCCAATTTCAAATTGATGCATGTGTCACAGAATCTGAAACCCCTCATATCCTGCAAGTTCTATTTTCTGTTGTTAGGAGATGAATATAATAGTTTATTTGTTTCCTTATAACCTCTGTCAGTCATGCAGGAGAATTCTTTCATCAGTTTATTCTCTCTCATAATGACTTGCTTTTACAGGACAAGCTGTGATGGCTTTTTCTTTTTCAAATTGCAAGAGCAGCAGTCAAAATTAAATTAACAAGCTTCAAGCACCTATCTTTTTTCTCTATCATCTGGATAGTCTCTCTGTTTTCAGATGATTTAAGCAGAGGAATTGTAGAAGCTCAATAACTTCTGGTTGTGCTTTGCTAAAATGGCTCTAGGAGCCCCAGTATTACACCTCCATCGCTGTCTTTCCTTTTTTAAAACAATGTTTCCTAACGAGCAGGTCGGGCAATTTGCAGGACAGCTGCAAAAGGAGGTAGCCCAGTCACATTTGCAATTGCTGCCAAGGAGGCACGGGGTGTAACATTATCAACATGTCCCTGCTTCTCAATTGATAAAGAGGGTGACTATAGTGCCAAGTCCATGTGGTTGGAAATGAAAGAGGTTTCCCTTTCTCCTCTTATCTTGGCTATTGTCTCCTGCTCCTTGAGCTGTGTACCTGAACTTCCTCATACTCATTTAATTTTACTCTTTGTCTGGTAATGAATGATGAGAAAGGTGTTGGTCCATAGGTAGAATCAAGGATGTCTTCTGTGGTTATGAAGGGGCAGTTAGAGTACGAAGATGGTAGCTTCCATGTTCACTCTCATCCTATATCTTGTAGGAATTGTTGGAAATTGCAATGGAGAATTTCCAATTCATACTCAATGCAGCTGAAGTTTGTACTACATGGTTGTTTGACATTTTAGTATAAGGGTGTGTTGAGAGTCATATCAGTGCCTGCTTTTCTCTTCTGCAGAAGGGGACCTTTGATAGTGGAAATTGGAATTGTGACATCTCCCACCCTTCACAGCAAGGGGCATCAATTGGTGCTGCTCTTGCAGCTCGGATCCTAATACCTCCAAATGAAAAGAAAGAGGTGGTCTTTGCATTGGCATGGGATTCTCCAGAAGCTAGATTTTTGAAAGGAAGAGCATATTACAGGTGCACTTCTCATCAATTGAGAGAATTTGCCACTTATACTTTAATACCTTAAAAGTTGGTACTCTCACCTTGAAATTTCAATATTTGCACTCACAAATGATAAAGTTTGGTAATTTGCATTCACAGTCACCTCCAATTTTTTCTGATCTCTTGGGTGAACATTTTGCACCCTCTTCTGTGTCCTAATGTGTTTGTGTCTGAATTCTAAAATGCCCTTAAGCAATCTGCTGAAACTCACTTTGAGTTTCTCAATTGAATTTCTACAATATTGTGTTGCCATTGCGCAGGAGTCTCTTCTATGTGATTCTTGTGAGTCTCATCAGGGAGGGGAATTTCATTGTTCATGTTGATTGCAGGCGTTATACACAGTTCTATGGTACCAAAGGCAATGCTGCTTCAAAGCTTGCACATGATGCGCTTCGTGGTAAGACTCATCACTGCTAATTTTAGGCATTTCAGGAGCTACTGGCTGTTTTTGGTTTCCATGAGTTAGTAAATGAACAGACTGAAATCTTTTTCGTAGGCAGTAATTCAGTCTGCTACTAATCTGTTATCAGCCAGCTAACCAAATTAGTAGCAACTTTTCATATTTCTGCTTGTGTTCATATTCATTTGGTAAAGAAGCCCTTGGCTTGCTGTGGTGCATCTTTGAATTGGTCACTTAGTTCATTGTATTCAATTTGATGATGCTGCACTCAAGGTGTCTAAATCTACCAAAATGTGTTATATCTCATAGTAATCAAGTTGCAACCATCTAGTTTCTCTCTCAGATATCTTAGCTTGGATTTGAGAACAGGAGTTATTGAGTTTATTGCAAACTGCAAATGGATTGAAATCAATTCTCCTGCTTAATGCATACAGATTATCGGAAATGGGAGGTTGCCATCGAAGATTGGCAGCAACCAGTTCTGAGGGATGAAAGCCTACCTGAATGGTGAGTGCAGATGAAACTTTTTCTCAACAGCTCTCATATTACTTATGTCCCTTGGAGGGGCTCGATTTCTATACTACATCGAAGCAGATTAGCTGTTCTCCTTTCTGCACCAGAGTGAAGCCCACTTGGTCCTTATTTGTCTTTTACCTTTTGTCTATTTTTTGTCTGTTTTTTCTTCCTATTGTGTGTAGTCTTCTCTTTTTTGTTTTTCTCTATGTTTTCCCTTCTATAGTGTTCTGTGCTAGCCAGTGTCATGGCTGAGTCTTCCTGTTGCTTCAGGACTTGAGACAGAAACTCGGGATGTAGGCTGGTGGTCACACTGGCCTATACCCACTCTAGGGATCTGATGGAGTTGCTGGATAAGTTGAAATGGATAAGTTGCTATCATACATGTTACTGCTGATGGTCCCTGAACAAGTGAGAGACTACCAGTTTTGTTCATACTGCTATTGTTCTTCATTCAAGTCTACCCTTCTGTGTTTTTCTTCTGCCCAGTTCATCAGTCCTTATCTGATATTCTTTCTTTGACTCCAAAGAAAAGTTTTGAACTTTGTTTTGGCCCTCTTAATCATGAATATGGAGATTTCTCATGAGAGTTATTTCTGCAGCACATTCATTCCTATTTTTCTTAAGTCAACTTCACTTTTATAGAAAGGCCTCATGACAGATTTTCTGTAATCAGGGTAGGTGATTTAAGGCTTGTGGCATTGAGTGAACATTCATTAGTGATCAGAAGAAAAGATCAATGTAGACTGAATTTTCATTACTTCCTTCCTTTCAAGAAAGTTATCTTTAATGTCCATCTGGGTGTTTGCGGGTCTGCAGGTACCGAGTCACTCTCTTTAATGAGTTGTATTATCTGGTTGCTGGGGGCACACTTTGGACAGGTAGAGTAATAAGTGTTTGGCACAGCTTGGTCCTAGCCCTCTGTAAACCAGTTTCTCTTTGCCTCAGCCTGAACACCTGTCCCCCAAGTGATGCATGACTCTGATCTCAATTTTCTCTCCGTTGCAGATGGTCAACCAGCAATTAAAAGAGGCTCTGATCTCTTGTCTACAGATTCAGTCCCTGATGCCCTTCCACAAGATCCTATTAGCAAGATGGAGCCAGTGCCTGCAACACCAGCTTTCATCCTTGCACGTGATAAACCAAGCCTGGACCATAAAGATGAGATTCCAAATGATGCAAAGCAGGGAGATCTCCAGATGGAGAGTGATGAACCACCATTTGATAGCCCTGTCTCAAACGGCCACAGTGTAGTTGTTAATTATAATCCCTTCCTAACGGGATTGCAAGAAGAGCAAATGAAACGGATATTGGAGCTTGAACATGTGCAAGGAGTTGCAAGTTCTGAATCTCTCCCTTGTTTAACTGAAAAAGCAGAAAATGAAGATACCATTGAAGCAGCCAACAGGTCTGTGGCAGAAGAGAATACAGAGCCAGCAGGAATAGAGACAGCAGAGGGATTGCTATTGAAGGCTATGGAGGCAGCAATGCCCCATGATCCAAAAGATGGATCATCTGGGCTCCCTTCTGGATTAGCCCTTCTCCAAAAAGGAGAAGAGAACATTGGTCAGTTTATTTACTTGGAAGGCATTGAGTACATCATGTGGTGTACATATGATGTGCACTTCTATGCCTCATTCGCTCTCCTATCTCTCTTTCCTAAGCTTGAACTCAGCATCCAAAGAGATGTTGCAGCTGCCACTCTCTCCAACAATCCAGAGAAAGTTAGATACATGGCTGATGGAAAGACAGGTGTTAGAAAAGTTTTCGGTGCTGTACCACATGACCTTGGTCAGCATGATCCCTGGGTAGAGGTCAATGCTTACAATATTCATGATACAAGCCGTTGGAAGGACCTCAACTCAAAATTTGTGATTCAGGTTTGTTATACCCTTCAGTTAGAACTTCTTCCTGATGCCTTTGAAGTTGTTGCAAGGTGGGTTTCTTGGCAGATTTTTGCCAGACATCAAGAAACTGAATTTCCAGAACTGTTTTTCGTTAACCAGGTGTACCGGGATGTGGTAGCGACAGGAGACAGAGTATTTGCAAGGGCAGTCTGGCCTGCTGTCTTTGCAGCTATGGCATACATGGATCAATTTGACAGAGACAGGGATGGTCTCATTGAGAATGATGGGTTCCCTGACCAGACATATGACACCTGGACTGTGCATGGTGTCAGTGCATACTGTGGGGGCTTATGGCTAGCTGCTCTGCAAGCAGCAGCAGCCATGGCAGACATGGTAGAAGATAAGGATACTGCACTGTACTTTCAAGCAAAATTCAGCCAAGCTCGTGATGTGTATGAGAAAAAGCTATGGAATGGCTCTTACTTCAATTATGATTGTGGTACAAGCAGTAACAGCAACTCAATTCAGGTGAGCACTGTTGCATTAGTCTGATGGACCATCCTGAGGACAAGCCTTGTAGGATTGAGAAATGTACTGTGTTAAAGATGGAAATTCAGGTCTAGTTCTGTCTCAGCAGAATTTCCAGTGCTTCACATATTCCTGATTACAGAACATACGCTATCTTGCAGGCAGACCAGATGGCTGGGCAGTGGTATGCTTGGGCTTCAGGGCTGCCTCCCATCTTTGATGACTACAAAGCTCGCAGTGCACTACAGAAAGTATATGACTTCAATGTGATGAAAATAAAAGGTGGTAAATGGGGGGCTGTCAATGGAATGCACTCCAATGGAAAAGTTGATGAAACATGTATGCAGTCTCGGGAGATTTGGACAGGTGTTACATATGCAGTTGCTGCTGCTATGATACATGAGGGCATGAATGAACAAGCATTCACTGCAGCTGAGGGTGTGTTTCTTGCAGGCTGGTCTGACCTTGGGTAAGGGATCCATGAACTCCTTTTGTG
>Ga0116231_10008071_pt1 | contig 18740 bp, 13 predicted proteins | sample S1TSphgellanicum_2_FD_89695 | JGI IMG/M metagenome (GOLD analysis project Ga0116231, IMG submission 89695) | Host-associated microbial communities from peat moss isolated from Minnesota, USA - S1T2_Fd - Sphagnum magellanicum MG | ecosystem: Host-associated > Plants > Peat moss > Unclassified...
CAGCACCACCCGGCAAATCACCAGTTCCAGCGCCGTATGCGTCAATCCGCAAGCCGCCGTTGCCAGAGAGTAAATCAGCACGCTCCAGGTCAGCGCCCGCGTCCTTCCAAAGCGATCCGCAACCCACCCAAAACCCACCCCGCCAGCCGCCGCCGCTACCAGCGTAGCCGACATCATCGCCCCGCTCACCGCCGTCGTCAGGTGCATCTCCCGCTGGATCGGCCCCAGCACAAACGCATACAGCATCACATCCATCGCATCCAGCATGTACCCCAGAAACGCCGCCGCCAGGCAGCGCTTCTGCATCGCCGTAGCCTCGAGAATCCAACTCACCAACCGCAACCTGACCACCTCCCTCTCTTGTCATCCTGAGCAAATCGAAGCATCCGCGTCCCAAAGCGGCAAAGGCGCACACTGACCCCGGCGCCAAAGTCGCAAAGTAATTCCAGCGCCAACGGCGCGCGTGATACCAGCCCGGCCCATCGGGCCGGGTAAGGGAAGGCCGCATCGGCCAGAGGGCTGAAAGCCCGAAATATCCACCCCGCGCCAAGCCCGTGCTTTAGAGTCTAAGGGGAAGGCGCACCCAATCCGCCCAACGAATACAATCCCACCGCGAGAAACCACAAATTGCGCATCGCCATCGACACCGGAGGCACCTTCACCGACTGCGTCTACCTCGCAGACAACCAACTCCACGTCCTCAAACTCTTCTCCACCCCCGCCGACCCCTCCCTCGCCATCCTCGAAGCCCTGCGCCAGATCGCCGAAGGCCGCGCCGTCGAACTCCGCCACGGCACCACCGTCGGCACCAACGCCATGCTCGAACGCAAAGGCACCCGCGTCGCCTTCGTCACCACTCAGGGCTTTGAAGACACCATCGCCATCGGCCGCCAGACTCGCGCTCAGCTCTACAACTGGTTCGCCCCCATCCCCGCCTGCCTCGTCCCGCCGGAACTCCGCTTCGGCGTCCCCGAACGCGTCTCCGCCGAGGGCGAAATCCTCCGCGCTCCAAGCGAAGAAGAGTTACAAGCCCTCATCACCCAAATCCGCCAGAGCCAGGCCCAATCCGTCGCCATCTCGCTCCTCTTTTCCTTCGCCAAACCGGAAACCGAACAGCGCGTAGCCTCCGCCCTGCGCGTCCTCAATCTGCCCATCTCCATCTCGCACCGCATCCTCCCCGAGTTCCGCGAATATGAGCGCGCCGCCACCACCGTAGTCAACGCCTACCTGGCTCCGCGCATGTCCAGTTACCTGACCAACCTCGAAGCCCAAGTAACCGCCAACCGCCCCGGCAGCCGCGTTGACGTCATGCAATCCTCCGGCGGCATCATCCCCGCGGCTCTCGCCGCGCAGGAGCCCGTCCGCACCGTCCTCTCCGGGCCCGCCGGCGGCGTCATCGGCGCCTGCCGCATGGCCCAGCTCGCCGGCTTCGACCGCCTCATCGGCTTCGACATGGGCGGCACTTCCACCGACGTCTTCCTGGCCGACCTCACCCGAGGGGAAGCGCAGCTCACCCGCGAATCCGTCGTCGCCGGCGTGCCCATTGGCGTCCCTATGCTGGACATTCACACCGTGGGCGCCGGTGGCGGCTCGATCGCGCGCTGGGACTCGGGCGGGCTGCTTCGTGTTGGCCCCGAATCCGCCGGAGCCGACCCCGGCCCCATCTGCTTCGGCCGCGGCCAAAAGCCCACCGTTACCGACGCCAACCTGCTCCTCGGACGTCTCAACGCATCCAGTTTTCTGGGCGGAAGCGTCACCCTCGACCTGGAAAAATCCGCGCAAATCCTCGTCAAACAAAAGGGTCCGCTAGCTACGGCAGAAGACTTCGCCGCCGGCATCCTGCGCGTCGTCGAGGCCAATATGGCTAAAGCCATCCGCGTCATCTCCGTCGAGCGCGGCCATGACCCACGCGACTTCGTTTTGGCGGCCTTCGGCGGGGGCGGACCGCTGCATGCGTGCGCCGTCGCCCGCGCCCTCCGTATCCCAACAGTTTTCATTCCGGCCATGCCCGGGGCGCTCTCGGCCGTTGGTATTCTCCTGGCTGACCACGTTCGCGATTACTCGCGCACTGTGATGCTCCCAGGCGATCGAATCGAGAGCGTCGAAGCTATCTTTACCGAGATAGAGGCGCATGCCGTCGCGGAGTTTTCCGCCGAAAACCTCATGGGCAAAGCCCATCGCAGCATGGACATGCGCTATCGCGGTCAGGGCTACGAATTGAACATTCGCTGCGATCCGAGATCCCCATCCAGCACTATCGACGCCTTCCACCGGCTCCATGCGGAGCGATACGGCTTCAGCAATCCAGACAACACAGTGGAAGTCGTCAACCTGCGCCTGCGCATGACCGCGGCCGGCGAGCCGTGGCTGCCGCAAGAGCGGAACCTCATCCCCGGTGATGGCCTGGCTGCCTGCACCGGCGAGCAACGTATGTATTTCGACGGCCAACCACTGCACGCAAAGTTATATCGCCGGGACCTTCTAGCTGCTGGAGATATCGTTGAAGGTCCCGCCATGATCGCCGAATATACCTCGGCCACTGTCCTGCCGCCGGGCTGCTGCGCCTGTGTGGATGGTTTCTGTAACCTGGTCATCACTCTTCCCGAGGAGGGCAGCGCATGACTCGGCAAACATCCGAACCAACCGGTCAAACCTGTCAAACCGGCCAAACCGGCCCCATACGGCCAATCGACCCAGTGGAGTTGGCCATCTTCCAGAGCGCCGTACACTCCATCGCCGAAGAGATGGGAGCGGCTCTGCGCCGCACGGCGCTCTCGCCTAACATCAAAGAACGCCGCGACTACTCCTGCGCTATCTTCGACGGCCGGGGCCGCGTCATCGCCATGGGCGACCATATGCCGGTCCACCTTGGTTCTATGCCGATGTCCGTTGAGGCCGCCATCGCTGCAATCCCCTTCGCTCCCGGCGATATCGCCATCCTCAACGACCCCTACGCGGGAGGCACGCACCTACCCGACATCACCATGGTTCTGCCAGTTTTTACCCACTCGAATCAGTCTCCGTCTTTTTATGTGGCCAACCGCGCTCACCACGCCGACGTTGGAGGAACTTTTCCCGGTTCCATGGGGCCGGCCAGCGAAATTTTCCAGGAAGGCCTGCGGATTCCGCCCGTCCGCATCGTGCGGAACAGCCAGCTCGACCGGGAGATGCTCGACCTCATCCTGCTCAACGTTCGGACCCCGAAAGAGCGCGAAGGCGATCTGCAATCGCAAATCGGTGCCTGCCGCGTGGGCGAGCAACGCATCCTCGAGTTATCCGAGAAATACGGTCCGGGAAAACTTCAATCCCTGATCGAAGAACTGCTCGCTTACTCCGAACGATTGGTTCGCGCTCAGTTGCGGACCTTGCCCGCGGGGAAATTCCAGGCCGAAGATTTCCTCGACGACGACGGAGTGGCCGATACTCCAATCAAAATAGCCGTAACCCTCGATATCGAGCCGGAAACAGCCCAAATTCGCATTGATTTTACCGGGTCTTCGAAGCAGGTTCAGGGTAGCGTGAACGCGGTCCGCTCCATCACGCTCTCCACCTGCTTCTATATCCTGCGTTGCCTGCTCCAGGAAGACGCACCCGCGACCGCCGGCATTCTGCGCCCACTGACATTAGTCACTCCCGAGGGAACGATCGTGAACGCGCTCCCGCCCTCTCCTGTAGCTGGGGGGAACGTGGAGACGTCGCAGCGCATCGTCGATGTGCTTCTTCGCGCGCTGGCGCAAGCGATTCCATTGCGCGTCCCAGCCGCCAGCGCCGGCACCATGAGCAACCTCACGATCGGTGGGCTCGATCCCCGCACCGACCGGCACTTCACTTACTACGAAACAGCCGCTGGCGGCATGGGAGCACGCCCCGGCATGGACGGCATCTCTGGCGTCCAGACCCATATGACGAACTCACTTAACACCCCCGTCGAAGCGTTGGAATACGCTTATCCCTTCCGCGTGTGCCGGTATGCCTACCGTAAAAACTCGGGCGGAGACGGAAAGTACCGAGGCGGGGATGGACTGATCCGCGAAATCGAGCTTCTGGCGGATGCGCAGGTGACCTTGTTGGCCGACCGGAGAAAGTCGCGGCCCTATGGGCTGGAAGGGGGAGGAGTCGGCCAATCCGGAAAAGCGACGGTCACTCCAACGAATGGCACCGAACCGGTCGGGTTACCTGGGAAATGCAGCCGGAAGCTTAAGAAAGGCGACACGCTCTGCCTCGAAACACCTGGCGGCGGAGGCTGGGGCTGATTAGGCTTCGAATTTGGCGGCGAGACTCTGGAAGAGCCGTGGCAGAGACTGGTCTAGGTCAGGGAGTCTTCACTTGGCAGGGGTGGCTTGCGAGGACTTTTGCAGTGCGGCGACCCATTGGGAATTCTCCTGAGAGATGAGCGCTTCGACGCGTTCCGCGAGGACAGCGCGGGGATTCTCTACGCCAGCGTAGGGGCCAGCCTGGGCGAGGAAGAGAAATTTCTCGTGTTTGAGGGATTCGGCAGTGTTGCGGTAGTTGGTCCAGTTTTCCTGGTACTGATTTAGGTGCAGCAGGCCTTCGAGGATGGTGATCAGGACGCCGAGTCCGCCCACTATATAGGTGATTTCCGGCCAGGTGTGGCCAGTGAGAAACGGGATCATCGCGGCGGCGATGATTTCTGTGACCTTGATGCGCTTGAAGGCGGTGCGGGCGGCGCGGCTCTTCTCGCTATACCAGGCTTGCTCTTCGACGAGGCGCTGGTAGATGGGGTCTGTTGGATCTGGGGTGGAGATTGCGAGATTCGTGGCCATCGCGTTTGCTGGCAATTGTAGCCGATAGCTGCTGAGATCCGGCTGGCGGGAGCGTCCCGGTACAATAGGAGGGAGACACATCTCTACGGAAACTAGCCTGAGCAACCTCCTCGATATGATTGATTCCCTGCTTCCAGCCGTTCGTCCCCGCGTTTTGAGCGGGATGCGCCCTACGGGCAAGCTCCATTTGGGCAACTATATGGGCGCGCTGGCGAATTGGGTGAAGCTGCAGGCGGAGTACGAGTGCTACTTCTTTATCGCGGATCTGCATGCGCTGACGACGGATTACGCGGATACCTCGAAGGTGCTCGAGAACATCGATGAGGTCGCGCTCGATTTCCTCGGGGCTGGTCTTGATCCGGAGCACAGCGTCTTGTTTTTGCAGAGTAAGGTGCCGGAGCACGAACAGCTCTTTCTCCGTTTCAGCATGATTACACCGATCAGCTGGCTGGAGCGTGTGCCAACGTACAAGGAGCAGCAGGAAAATCTGACAGGAAAAGACCTCTCGACCTACGGATTCCTGGGCTATCCGCTATTGCAGGCGGCCGATATTTTGCTGTACCAGCCGCAATTTGTTCCAGTCGGGCAGGACCAGGTGGTGCATGTGGAGCTCACGCGCGAGGTCGCGCGACGCTTTAACCACTTTTACAAATTGGATGGCGAGGAAGTGTTGCCAGAGCCAAAGGTTCTGCTCACACCTTCGCCGAAGTTGCTTGGGACTGACGGCCGCAAGATGTCGAAGAGTTACGGGAATACGATTCAGCTTACGGATTCTGAGCCTGAACTGCGGCAGAAGTTGAAGACCATGGTCACGGACCCGGCGCGAATTCGGCGGACTGACCCTGGCGATCCGGATAAGTGCCCGGTCGGCGATCTGCACAAAGTATTTTCGTCGCCGGAGAAGCTGGCTGAGGTATACGAGGGCTGCCGCACGGCGGGGATTGGCTGCATTCAGTGCAAGGGATGGGCGGCGGATTCGCTGGTGCAAATTCTGGGGCCGATTCAGGAGCGGCGGGCTGGATTCACCGTAGCGCGGGCGCGGGAGATGATTGACGCGGGGAATGCGCGGGCGCAGCGGCGTGCGGCGGAGACCATGCGGCGGGTAAACGAGGCTATGGGGATGCCGGTGACCGGTTGAGTTGGTTTGAGTTCAAGGCAACAGCAGATTCCCTTCAGGAATGACAGCAAGAAAAGCAAGGGCGAATTGGATTCATATGGCGGATGAAACTCCGGAAAATGAGAGTGGTGAGAGCAACGCCGCGCCGGTTTTGGTGCTGACGCCGAAGCCGGTGTCTGCGCCGAAGTTTGATCCGGCGCATCCGCCTGCGGAGAAGGCTGTCTCGAAGAAGAATCAGCAAGACGAGCCGCAGGCATTTCCGTTTTCGGTGACGGTGGGGCTGGTCTACGACGGGCCAATGGATCTGCTGTTGGATTTGATTCGCAAGCAGGACATCGATATATATGACATTCCAATTGCTAAGATCACTTCGCAGTTCCTGGGGTATGTGGAGAAGCTGAAGTCGACCGACGTAGACGTGGCCGGCGAATTTATCTATATGGCTTCGCTGTTGATCCATATCAAGAGCAAGATGCTGCTGCCGCGGACGGCTTCCGGGCCGGACGATGTCGCCGAAGATCCGAGGCGAGAGCTGGTGGAGCGGCTGCTGGAGCATGAGCGCTTCAAGAATGCCGCTCAGATGCTGCAGCAGAAGCAGATGCTAGAAGCGGCGAGCTGGACCAATCCGGGGATGCGCGAGTTCAAGGACGATGCCGAGACGGAGCCGGAGATTGCGGCAGATACGGGCGACCTGGCACGGGTGTTTTCGCAGATTCTGGAGCGGCTGCGGTCGCGTCCGGTGCTGAATGTGCAGGAAGATCAGGTGACCGTGGGCCAGATGATCCAGTTTCTGGGGCGGCGACTGGTGCTTGAGGATCGACCGGTTTCGCTGTACCGGTTACTGGGCAATTCGCGTTCGCAGCGGGCGCTGGTGGCGATGTTTCTGGCACTGCTGGAGCTGGTGCGGTTGCAGGCGATTCTGCTCAATCAGGACCGGAATTTCAGCGAGATCTTTATCAAGAAGCATTCGGAGTTCGACAGCGTGATGCAGGAGATTTCAAACCGGGCTTCGGATGATTGGCGGTAGACGGCCGTTCGAACGGACGTTATAATTAGGGTTCGAGGGTCATCATGGCTACTACTCTCAAAATCACCACGGTCGGCAACTCGGTGGGCATAGTTCTGCCGAAAGAGCTTCTTTCGCATATGAATGTGCAAAAGGGGGACACGCTCCATGTCACCAAGACTCCGGAAGGCTTCCAGATAAGCCCCTATGACGAAGAGTTTGCGGCCAAAATGGAGGTCGCCGAGCGAATCATTGGCAGATATAAGGACGCTTTGAAACGGCTGGCGGAGTAGTGGCTGAACCAATTTGGATTCGAGAGGTCGAGGTTCTGGCGCTGCATCGTCGCCTGCTATCGCAATTTGGCGGCTCGGACGGTGTGCGCGACGTTGCCCTACTCGATTCGGCTTTGGCGCGTCCAAAAAATCGCTTAGCTTACGCGGAATTGCCGCCGACGCTGGCCGAATTGGCTGCCGCATATGCTTTCGGAATCTGCAGGAATCGTCCCTTTGTCGATGGAAATAAAAGGACCGCCATGGCGGTGGCATTCCTCTTCTCGGAGTTCAATGGCGCAGAGGTGACGGCTTCTCAGCAGGAGGCGTACCTTACGTTTCTAGGCCTCGCCGCCGGATCGACAAGCGAAGAAGAACTGGCTGTTTGGTTTGCTAACAATTCTGCACAGAGATAGCAGGCCGCTCTTCCCATGGCATCGATTGCATCCGTCGCGAAGCATCGCCGCATTCATTAGAAATTCATAAAGCGATTCACCCCGAATTCACACACTGTCAACGCGGGCTTGATAACTTTCGAGGGTTACGTATCTCGGGAGATGAATGCATGGCGACTGCGTCGGCACCGGTAGCAGGGCAATCTCTGCTCGACAAGAAAATGAAAAAAGGCCCCGGCTTGATGGGTGGCCTGATCTTTGCGGCTGTCCTGGTGGGCGGCCTGGCCTATTGCGGATTCAACATTGTCAACGACATGGGGCATGTGGTGGTGGTCAGTGTCTGGCCCTACGTTTTGCTGGCCGTTGCACTGTTGATTGCGTTGGGATTTGAGTTTGTCAACGGATTCCATGACACGGCAAACGCTGTGGCTACGGTGATTTACACGCATACACTGGAGCCGCATGTCGCGGTGGTGTGGTCGGGCATCTGGAACCTGATTGGGGTGCTGACTTCGACCGGAACCGTGGCGTACTCGGTCATCACGCTGCTACCTGTGGAACTGATTCTGCAGGTAAGTTCGGGTGCCGGTTTCGCTATGGTGTTTGCGCTGCTGATAGCGGCCATCATCTGGAACTTGAGTACCTGGGCCCTGGGATTGCCGGCGTCAAGCTCGCACACCATGGTGGGTTCGATTATTGGCGTGGGCGTCGCGAACCAGTTGATGGCCGGCAACAACGGCACCGCTGGCGTGGACTGGGATCAGGTGACGAAGGTATTTCGAGTGCTGCTGATTTCGCCGGTCTTCGGCTTCATTTGTGCGCTGATCCTGATGTGGCTCACCAAGAAGCTGGTCAAGTATCCGGCGCTGTTTGAGGCTCCCAAAGGGGAGGAGCCGCCTCCGTTCCTGATTCGCGCGCTGCTGGTGCTAACCTGCACGGGTGTGAGCTTTGGACACGGTTCGAACGACGGACAGAAAGGGATGGGCCTGATCATGCTCATCCTGATCGGGACGGTGCCGACGGCGTATGCGCTGAATCATGCGGTGGGCGCGTCGCAGGTGGTGGATTTTGTGGCGGTTTCGCAGCAAGTTTCCGGCATTCTCGATAGTCACGCGGACAAGAACGCCATCATGGGCGATCCGCGCACTGACATCACCGATTTCATTAAAACCAAGCACTACACGCCTACCACCATGATCGCCCTGCGCGAACTGGTCGGCGACATCAGCCATGAGGCCGGTCTTTACAAGGAGCTGAGGGCAGTTCCCGCGAAAGATCAGCAGAATGTGCGCAACGACATGTATGTGGCCAGCGCGGCGCTCGGCATATTGAAGAAGCAGGATGCCAAGCACAAGGACGACCATCAGCCGACGCTCTTCAACGACCAGGAAGCGAAGATTCTGAGCAACTACCAGGGCAAATTGGATACGGCGACCAAATTCATTCCACTCTGGGTGAAGGTAGCCGTGGCGCTGGCGCTGGGAATGGGAACCATGATCGGCTGGAAGCGCATTGTAGTCACGGTAGGTGAGAAGATCGGCAAAGATCACTTGACCTATGCGCAGGGCGCCTCGGCGGAGTTGATTGCGGCGACGACGATCATTCTGGCGGACCAATTCGGTTTGCCGGTGAGTACGACGCATGTGCTCAGTTCTGGGATCGCCGGAACGATGGTGGCCAACGGAAGCGGCTTGCAGTGGTCCACACTGCGGTCGATTGCCATGGCCTGGGTGTTCACGCTGCCGGCTGCGGCGCTGCTTTCGGGCAGTCTGTTCTGGGTTTTCCGGCACTTCAGCTCTTAGTCAAAATGGAAGTTTTGTGACGAAAAATGGGCGTCCGGCGATCCGGGCGCCCATTTTTCGTTGCAGGCTGAGTTGGAGTCGGGATTTCTGGGTGCGCGAGTTGGGCGATATACTTTCCCTCTCTGCAAGGCGTATTTTTTCGCGGGAGGAAGTTTGGGTATGCGGCGTTGCTCCAGTGGTGTTGCGGTAATGGCAGGCTGCTGCCTGCTTGCGGCTGCTGCGAGATTGGGCGCTCAGAGCCCGACGCAGCAGGGTGTTCTGGCGCAGCCGCCGCAGCAGAAATCGTTGCCGAAGGAGCCGGTGTTGAAGCTGCGCCCTCCACCCAAACCGGGTGAAGTGCACGATCCGCCGGGTCGGATTCGCCTTGACGTTACGGTTACCAATGCAGCCGGAATCCCGGTTGCAGGTCTAGGTGAGCCGGAATTCCAATTGCTGGACAATGGCCGGCCGCAAAAGATTGTTTCGCTTCGGGCCTCGGATTCCGATGTGGACGGCGCGGGTTACCGCACTTCGATTTTGCTGGTGATCGACGCGGTCAATGCCGGGGCGACGGATATCTCCTCCCTGCGCGCGGATGCGGAGCAGTTTCTTCGTCAAAATGGCGGCCATCTGGCCCAGCCGGTCACGGTGCTGGTGCTGACGGATACGGCATATCATGTGCTGGGGCGCAGTTCGCTGGACGGCAACGCGCTGGCGCAGGCAGTACACGATTTCAAGCTAGATCCGCGTACGAATCGTGCTGCCGCGATCGGCGTGGTGCAGCGATATCAGGTATCGTTGCGGGCGATTTCGATCCTTGCCGACCGGGAGGTCGACGTACCAGGCAGGAAGATGATGATTTGGATGGGACCAGGGTGGCCGGTTCTGCCGGACTCGCAAAGCTCGTACGACACCCATGTGCACACGCAGAACTTCGACGCGCTGGCCATGCTGACCAACCAACTCCGCGAGGGGAGGATGGTGTTGTGCAGCGCAGGCGGCGGACCGGAGACGCTCGTCCGCGAATTTTTGAGGCCCGTGAAGTCCGAGTGGGAGATGGCTCCCGGCAATCTGGCGCTACAGGTCATTGCGGTGCACAGTGGCGGGAACACCTTCGGCGCGGCTAAGAACGGTCGCGTCGTCGAGATGGCGAACGCTTGCATGCGGCAGGTTGGGGCCTTTTACTCGCTGGTTTTCGATGCGCCGGCGTCCGCGAAGGTCTTCACCTATCACGCCTTGAAGGTAACGGTAGCAAAGCCCGGCCTGACGGTGCACACGAATGCAGGATATTACAGCGAGCCCTGAATTGGGCGCCATGCCTCGGCGGATTCGGAGTCCATTGGTCGCTTGGAAGGGCGCCATCCTCTTGCAAGAAACGGAATGAGCACGAGCGTTTCCTTTGGTAAGCCGCTCTACTTTTGCGTACGCGCGTTCATCCAGCAGAGTGCAGAGGCTAGATGCGTCTTTCCCCGTTCTTTTTGCTTATCTAGTTGTCGTCGCTGATCAGCCTGCGCGTCGGCTCGCGCGCTGAAACGCTGAAGACTGCGAATCCGGATAGCGGCACGATAGCGGTTGACGGCGAGTGGCTCTTCCACACGGGAGACAATCTTGCGTGGGCCATTGGCCACTACGGTTTCGATACGCGCTTCCTGCTGGACACGCTTTTCTCCATGGTGCTGTTGTTTACGATTGCACGACGGCAATTGGAACTGGGCAGGCGCCGTGCGGAGATTGAATCCGAACTGCGCTCGGTGCGCGAGACCGTGGAGCAGGTAGCCGACACCGCCGCGCCTTCGGCCAACAAGACGACATCACTGTTCTCTCGATCAAGCGCGCCCATGCTGCGATTAAGCCGGAGTCCGGTTTTTCGATGATGCCGATAGGAGGGATAGCCTCATGAGCGACAGACCGCTGTGTCGGGAAATCGCAAGCAATTGAATCAGTTCCTTCTGCTCATGGATGCCGGGAAGGTTCCGCATCAGGGAGAAAAGCTACGCTCCAAGCGAATGCAGATAATCCCGCACCTCCAATTGGCCAAAGTAGGCCGCGCCGCGTTCCGCGGTTGCGTGGTAGAGATCGTCCTGGATGGATCGATCGGCGCCGCGTTCTACCAGCAGCTTCGCCATGGGCAAGTGTCCATTCTGAGCGGCAATGTGGAGTGCGGTGATGCCTTGACCGTGCGTCAGACCGCCGAAGGTCGCCTTCTGGTTGACGTTGGCGCCGTGATCCAACAACCATGCGGCAGCCTCGGTGCGATTGCAGGCAGCGGCCCAAATCAGAGGAGTGCCGCGATAGGGGTCCGCATGGACTCGCGCGCCTGCTTGCACCAGACGGTCAAGCACGGAAACGCGATTGCTCTTCACCGCCCACACAAGCGCTTCGTCGAGCACCTCCTGGGGGAGTGTCGAGGGCTGCCAATCCGGGAAGCCGCTGTGCGGGCGGTAGAAGCCTCGGGCTGCGCAGGCCTCGTTGGTCAGGGTGCCTTCGCCGCTGAAGCACGCCTCGACCAAAGCGGGAATGCCAAGGCCGGCCGCCGCGCGTAGATTGGCCGGAGCCACTGAGGGGCGTGCCAGAAGGTCGGCGACTTCTCGGTGCCCCCAGAACAGCGCAACGATCAAGGGAGTGCCGCCCGCGCCGTGCGCTTCCGCATCGAGGGCCGCGCCTTTGGCAAGCAGCATCTCCGCAATTTGGGGCTTGTTGGCGTATGCGGAGGCGTGGAGCGGAGTCCAGCCGCGGTCGTTGGCATCGTTCACTTCGGCGCCAGCGGCCAGCAGCGCCTCGATGGCAGATGTGCCTCCTTCCCATTCTGGCTTGGAGGCGAAGCTGACGGCGAGATTGAGCAGCGTGTTGCCATTGGTGCCGCGTTCGTTTGCCAGACTGGGATTCGCGCGCAGCAGAGCCTGGAAGCCGGCGAGATTGCCCGACTGGAGTGCGCGGAAGGCCGCCATGAAGGGTTCGGCGGTTGCGTTGTCCGCTCGCGATGCGAGTAGGTTTACGCGGCTTGTGAGGTCGTCCCAGGTCTCGAATCCGTGCTCCCGCGCGTAAACCAGTTGGGCGTCTTGCTCGGTGAAGGGCGCTTGTCGAATCTCCTCGTCCGTGCGATCCGCGAAGCGCGGATGCCATTCCCGAATCTGCTCCAAGGCCGCTGGGCCGGCCGATTGGCGGGTTCGCAACAGACCATGAACGCGGTCGGTCATCCACGCAATGTCGGCGACGAACAGGCGCGTGTGGCGGGATTTGGTTGACGGCTCAGCGTAGGCCTTCAATTTGGGCCAACTGGCAAACCCTTGTTCACGAGCCAGGACGAACTGGGCATCGTGCAGGGCGACCAGTTGACGGAGCGTTGCTTCGTCCACTGGCATCCAACGGCTATGATTGCGGCGCAGGCGGGAGATCGCGTCTTCGTTCCCAACCCGAATCGCCCGCAACAGTTCGCGGGCCTGCTTCTTTTGTTGTTCGAGATTCATGATGCCTCCTTCGTGTGCCCGGTCCGCATGATAGGCGAAAGAGGATCGACTTGAGAGGGGATACCTCAAAAAGGCAGGTGGGCGCAGCCCTTTCCGCGGACAGAACGCCTCCCGCAGGCGTCTAGAAAAATTTACCACAAGCAAGAATCCCGCGCGCCAGCTTGGTCCTATCGAACGCTCGTAGCTCGCGGGAGCACCCCCCAAGCGGAAATTTCATGGCGACCCGACCGGATCTATCGAGAATCGCCAGTGCGCCGATTGACGGCAGAGAAATCCCAGAATGTTGGCTCGCGTTTCTGATTCCCCTGCCAGCGCCGGCACCGACCCGATAGCATGGTGTCACCCAGGAAGTTGAGCGAAGAAGAGGAGATAACCATGGAAACGCGGCATACCATTGCAATGAATCAAGTGGATCAACGGCTCGAAGTGACGCAATCGAGTCTCGCGGCGTCGAGGTTCAGCGATGTGAACCTGGCTGAGGCCGCGTTCGACGATGTCAATCTGGGTGGTTCGACGTTCAGCAATGTGAATCTGGCGGGGGCCACAATTCGGAATGCTTCGTTGGCGGGGTTGCGGATTGAGGATGTGCGACTGACAGGGTTGCGGGTTGAAGATTTAAATCTGGGTGGGGCGCGGATTGCCAATGTAGATTTGCGCGATGTGGCGATTGTGAATTGCCAGGTTGCGGGGATGACGATCGAGGGCGTTCCAGTAGCGGAGATGATGGCGGCGTACCGGGCTTTGAAGGTCTAGGGTTCCGGTCGGGGATTCGCTTTCATCCTTCCGCGGGTGGCGTTGCGCGCAGTCGGCGGAGAAGCAGGTTCTTCCCTTCGCTCAGGATGACAACAGTTATTTGGAGAGCTCAGTCGCAGGACGCTAGACTCCTCGGCGATTTCGGAACGGCCATGCGCCACGACGCTGCGCGCGCCAGAGATAGATGGCGGTGCCGCTGGCGGCGATGGCCGCCGCTGCGCCCAGTTCGCGCAACGGATTGGGGCGGTAGGCGAGGACGAAGAGGAATCCGGCGATGGCCAATAGCGGCGGCAGCGGAAATAGCGGCATCCGGAATGGCCGCTTCAGTTCCGGCTGTCTCCAGCGCAGCCACATTACGCCGATCTGCTGCAAGAGGAATTGCAGCAGGATACGGATGACGACCAGCAGCGTGATGACTTCTTTCAGTGAAAAGAAGCAGAACACCGTCGCCACCATTCCCAACGCCACCAGCGACCGATGCGGAATCTTATGCCGCGGATGAATTGCCGCCAATCTCGCAAAGTAATTTCCGTCGAGTGCGGCGGCGTAGGGCACGCGGGAGTAGCCGAGCAGCAGGGAGAAGACGGAAGAAAACGCGCTCCAAAGGATAAGCGTGGCCAGAAGCTGCCCTGCGTGATGGCCGAAGGCGGACTGCGCGATATCGGCCACCAGCGCCAGGCGCGAGGGGGCGATGGCCGCCGCGGCCTGCGTCGAAACGGGGCCGATCGCCGGGAGCACGGCCAGATTCATGGCAATGTAAAAAGCGGCTACCACCAGAATGGAAATGAGAATGGCCCGAGGGATGGTCTTCTCCGGCCGACGCACTTCCGCGCCAAGGAAGCAGATGTTGTAGTAGCCCCAGAAGTCATAGCAGGTAAAGAGTGTTGCCTGGGCGAGCGCTGGGAGCAGGCTCATCGCGGGCCAGCCGATCAGGTTTGGCAACTGCCAACTGCCAGTCCCGGCGATGGCATTGCCCGTGACGATGCCGGAGGCGATGACCGCGGCCAACGTGATTAGAACACCCCCGAAAAGCAGCCACGCCAGCCGCGTGATGGAGCTGAGATTGCGGTAGAGCAGCGCCGTCACCAGCAGACATGCCGCGGCCGCAACGAGATTTGTTCCATGGAGGGCCGGCAGCCACACCACGGGAGGCGCCTGGAGCGGCTTCCAGATATACGCAAGGAAAGTGGCTAGACCGATGCATCCGGAAGCGATCGAAAGCGGCGCGGAAAAGCTGAGCTGCCAGACGTACAGGAAGGAAATCCAGCGCCCGGCGCCATGCGCGCCATAAATCTGCCGGAGAAAGGTGTAGGAGCCGCCGGCTTCCGGGAAGGCAGCACCCAATTCTGCGCAGACCAGCCCATCGCAAAGTGCAATCGCCGCTCCCAGCACCCAAGCCCAGACGGCGAACCGGCTACCTGCGGCGGCGATGACCAGCGGCAGGGTCAGAAATGGCCCGACGCCGATCATGTCCATCATGTTGAGCGCCACGGCCGAGGGCAGGCCGATGCGCCGCGCCAGCGAGGAAGCCGTGGCCGGACCGGGGTCGGTAGCGGGAATCGGAGACGGTGTCATCGTTTTGACAGAGTAAATGCGGGCCAACGGTCAGGATGTTCAGACGACGAAAATGTGCCGCAAGACTGCCCGGATTGTACACTGACCTTCATGATGGGTCTTCTTGAGCGTACACAGCAGGCCGCTGCCTGGCTGGCGATCGCCAGCCTTGTTTCCACGACGCTTCCGGCGCAGCAAGCGACATTACCGCCAGCGCACGTTGAAGCGACGGAGATTGCCCTGCCGCTGCCGGAAGACCGTGGCGCGGCGGCGCTTGAACTCTCGCTCAAGCGTCTCAGCACCTGGACCAGCCTGATGGATATTGTCGCCCATCCCGATGATGAAGACGGCGGCATGCTTACCTACGAGAGCCGCGGCCAGGGCGTGCGCGCTTCACTGCTGACACTGACCCGCGGCGAAGGCGGCCAGAACGCGATGAACGCCGCGACGGACGACGCTCTCGGCCTGATCCGCACCAACGAACTGCTTAAGGCCGACGGATACTACGGTGTGAAGGAGTATTGGGGTACGGAGGCCGACTTCGGCTTCTCGAAGACGCAGGAAGAGTCCTTTGCCCGCTGGGGCCAGGAACGCGTCCTCTGCGACACCATCCTGGCCGTCCGCGAAGAGCGGCCGCTGGTGCTCGTGGCGACATTTGTTGGCGGCATCACGGACGGCCACGGGCAGCATCAGGTCTCGGGCGAGATCGCGCAGGAAGCGTACCTCGAAGCCGGCGACCCCAAAGTCTGCCCCGAGCAGATCGCCGCTGGGCTGCACCCCTGGACGCCACTCAAGGTCTACGCCCGCGTCCCCTTCGCGCCGGTCACGGACAAAGGCATGTTCGACTACGCCACCGGCAAATGGGCTCCCGCGAGCTTCTACAACTACGTGACCAGGGAGTGGTCGACCACCGCTCCCTCCGCCGATGTGGATATTCCCGCGGGGCAATATGATCCTGTGCTTGGCCGCAGCTACGCGCAGATTGCCAATGAAGGCTGGGGCATGCAGAAGTCGCAGTACGGCGGCGCAAACCCTCGACTTTCCGGCGGAGATGGTGACGCATACCATCGCTACGGCTCGCGTTTGAAGGATCAGAAATCCACGGAAAAGAGCTTCTTCGAAGGAATTCCCTCCGGTGCGTCCGGCCTCGAATCCCTCATCTCCGTTCCGTTCCCCAAGCGCATCCGTGAAGATCTGGCTCACCTGGACGAAATCGTCGCCAAAGCGCAGAAGGAATATGATCCCGAACATCCGCAAGCGATTGCGCCTTACTTAAAAGCCGGCTATGTGCAGGGGAAGACCCTTCGCGAATTTGTTGCCACCTCCAGCCTGCCTGCCGAGGACAAATTCAATCTTGACTTTGAACTCGGCGTGAAACTCGAGCAGTTCCAGATCGCCCTGACGCAGGCTCTTGGACTGGACCTGCAGGCTTTCACGGTAGCTGGAAAATCGGCAGGCAACGGCCCCTTCGGCGGCGGTGGCGCGGATGAATCCCCGCGCTCGGTCACGCCCGGCGCACCGGTGCAGGTCCACATCCACACGGGGAACGCCACCGGTGAGGCCAGGCTGACTCGCGTCTGGCTCCAGGGCCGGTCGGGCGACTGGACGACAGCGCCTGTCGAGAACCCGGGCGCCGACCCGATCGTGAAAGCCACCGTTCCTGCGGATGCCCAGCCGACACAGCCCTACTTTACGCGCCCCGGCATCGAGCAACCCTACTACGATGTCTCAAATCCCGCATGGCGCGGCCGATCGTTTGCGCCTTATCCGCTCGCTGCGTGGGCTGAGTTTGACTACCAGGGCGTTCGGGTTCGCCTTGGCGAAGTCGTCCAGACCATGCAGCGCGTCACAGGCCCCGGCGGCGTTCTTGAGCCGCTGGTGATCACTCCGCCCATCGGTGTGCGGTTGGAACCGGAAGCGCGCATTCTTCCGCTGGATGGAAGTCCCCTTCCGGTGAGCGTCACTCTCCACAGCGAGGCCGCCGCCAAAGGCACGTTGCGACTCAAACTGCCTGAAGGCTGGAGCGCCACGCCAGCCGAAATCCCCCTCAACCAAGTTCAGCGCGGCGACAGCGAACCGATGCTTTTCGAGGTCAAGCCGCCCACGGAAGCTCTGCATTCCGGCAAAGAATTTTCCATTGAAGCCGTCGCCGAGGCAGACGGCAAAGCGTACGAGAGCGGCTGGCAGTCCATCGGCTACCCCGGCCTGCGCCCCTACAACATGTATCGCAAGGCCGAGCTGAAGACCCGAGCGGTGGACGTCAAAGTTGCGCCCAGTCTCAAAGTCGCCTACGTCATGGGCACCGGCGATATGGTTCCCGAGGCTATCAGCGAACTCACCGGCCAGCCGCCGCACCTGCTCAGCGCCGCGGAGCTCGCCTCGGCCGATCTTTCCGCCTGGGACGAAATCCTCATCGGCATACGCGCTTACTCGAACCGCCCGGAACTGGTTGCCTTTGAGCCGCGCCTCAGTGCTTATGTCCAAAATGGCGGAACCTTGATCGTCCAATACCAAAGCGCCGCCTTCAAAGCACCCTTCCCGCTCTCCATGGCACGCAGGCCAGAAAATGTGGTGGACGAATCCGACCCGGTCAAGCTGCTCGCCCCGGAAAACAGTCTGCTCAGCTTTCCCAACCAGATCTCTTCTCATGATTTCGACGGCTGGGTCGAGGAGCGCGGCCACTCTTTTCTCGATTCCTGGGATACGGCCTATACCGCGCTCACCGAAACGGCCGATCCGGGCCAGGATCCTCAGCGCGGCGGCTTCCTCGTAGCTCACCCCGGCAAGGGAACTTTTGTTTACATCGCCTACGCGCTCTACCGGCAACTCCCGGAATTAGTTCCCGGCTCCTACCGGATCCTCGCCAATCTGCTCAGCGCCCCCAGAAGCAACAGCCGCCCAGAATTGGCCCCCGCGCCGCGAAACACAGGAGCGAGATAATCGAGCCAGCGTGTGAAAGGAGTGTCAAAAACAGCTCGACATCGTCGATAAGTGGCTCAAAACAGTCCTAATTCCTCGTTCTATAACAAGCAGCCGGCCGAAAAACCTAAATTCACGAAAATGAAACATAGTTACTGCCGTCATTCGTTAAATATTCACACAACTCTGCCATTCTCAAGTCGTACTCCTCGCCGGAAGCGTGGAAAGCATCGCAGTGTGCGCTCAGCAGATGAACGGCAAGAAGAATTGAATTCATGCGACTTTTAACGATCAAGTAACTGACGCGCCTGCTATCCCCTGTAACGGCGCGAGTGAGGGCAAGATCGCGGAGCTGGGAAAGGCGCACTTCCTCTGTACGATTTGAGGCGCCTGACGACCGGATCGCGACACTCGCCGACACCAACATACAATTCACTCAGAGAGGCTCAATGAATATCCACACAAAAGCGATCGCCGCGGCAGTTCTCGCTGCGGGTCTTACCTTCGGCTGCTCCGGGTCGGCCAATGCGCAAACCGCGCCGGCTCCGGCAGCCAAAAAGCCGGTGAAGCACACGGCCAAGCCCAAGTCAAAGCCCGCACCGGTAGCGACAGCCGCCGAGTTGCAGCAACTGAAGCAGGAGATGGAGTCGCAGATCAACGCGCTCAAGGATCAGCTCTCCACCAAAGACGTACAA
>Ga0116231_10008072_pt1 | contig 18739 bp, 16 predicted proteins | sample S1TSphgellanicum_2_FD_89695 | JGI IMG/M metagenome (GOLD analysis project Ga0116231, IMG submission 89695) | Host-associated microbial communities from peat moss isolated from Minnesota, USA - S1T2_Fd - Sphagnum magellanicum MG | ecosystem: Host-associated > Plants > Peat moss > Unclassified...
ATTTATAATTTTTTTTTTAACTGTCATTTTTTTTTTGTACCTGGACCAAATGTGGTAAAATCTTTTTTTGAATAAATAATAATTTTGGCTAAAAAACAAAAATGACAATAAATTAAAAAAAAAAAAAAAAAAAACCCCACTGGAGCCCCCTTCCACCCAAATGAAATTCAGACCCGGTTTCGGATCCAGTTCGTACTAACCCAAGCTGGTTATGAAAGAACCGAAGCTGGAACCGACGGTTCTTTCTTACTCGTCCAAGCGGGTACCTGACCAACACTGGTATATATGTGTGTGTGTGTGTGTGTGTGTGTGTGTACAAGACAAAGTGCCTGGCTGACTTTGGGGCTCATGATTGCAAGCAAGAGAGAGAGAGAGAAGAGATTGGAAGAGAAAATTAAATAATTAATTAAATAAATAAATAACTGAGAGTACAGATTTTGTGTTCCTTTCCATTACATGTGCATTCTTGTTTTGTATTTTTTTCTCTCTTTAAAAATAAAATAATTTTTTTCCCTTGTTTGGTGTATGCCCCAGTTTTAGGGAGAGTGGGGAGGAGGTGGGGTTGGGGAGCTTTTGGGACTTGAGCAGAAGAAGAAGAAGAAGAAGAAGTAGAGTGGTTGGCTGTGTTATATACTAGTAGTGGTAGCAAGGAAACAATAACTGAGTTTTTGCACAAGTTAGAAAGAAAGAGAGAGAGAGAGAGAGAGGAGGAGGAGATGGGGTTGGAGGAGAACTTAGATGGTTTTCTAGTGAAATCCAAAGAAACCAACTTTGGAAATTAAATAGGGCCCTTTTTTTTTTCCTTTTCCCTTGCTACTCTTTGGCCTTTTTGTTGGTTTCAAGCTTTTTCTACAAGTGTGTTGGAAAGTCTACCACAACTTTGTTGGGTTTTCAGTAGTTCGGTTTGTTTGTTTGTTTGTGTGTGTGTGTGTGTGTGGAGGAAAAGGAAGGTAGGAAAAACAACCACAAAAAAATCTCCAGCTTTTGGTGATTTTGTTCTTGGTGATTTTGGTGTGCGTGTGTGTTTTTTTTGTTCTTCTTCTTTTGGGTTTTGTGGGTTTTGTGAGAAACTAGTAACTTGTTTGCAGCAGAGAGAGAGAGAAAGAGAAAGAGAGGAAGTGAGGAAAGGAAGGAGAGAGGGAAGAAGGAAGGAGGGAGGTAGGGAGGGAAAGAGGCTGACTTGCTTGACTGACTGACTGGGGTTTTGGGGGTGAAAGGAGAAATGGGTAGGAATTGGATTTGGTTGTAGCATTGGTTACAGAGGGGTGAGAACTTAGATTGGTTGAGAGCAGCCAAAACTGTGAGCTTTGGAGAATTTGGGGAGATGGGTGATCAAGGGATTTGGCAGAAGAAGAAGCTTAGGTTGCAGCAGCAGCAACAGCAGGAGCAAGGAGGAAGATTCAATCTCCCAGACAGCAATGCTTGAGGAATGAGATTGAGGGCAAAATTGAGGTTGAAGAAGGAACAACAGAGGCTGCTACCTCATCAATCATCATCTGGCCATTGACACTGCAACCAAGTTGTGTGTGAGTGTTTTTTTTTGAGGCAAATCTTTCAGAGAGAAAGTCTCTGTTGTAAGAGGTGGGCGGGTGGGGGGGGGGAAAGGCCTGCATGGTCCGAAAAAGCTTTGGAATGGTGTTGAACTGCTGCTGCTGCTGCTGCTTCTTCTTCTTCTTCTTCTTCTTCTTCTTCTTCACAAGGTTGTTGTGTCTGAACCACTGCAACCAAGGTAAAGGAGAGAGCTTTTTGCAATGTTGTTTTCGAAAAAACAATGACTGAGAGTTCATTGTACCTTCTGGTGGCTATGGATACGAGCTCTTCTCTTCTTCATGAGGGTGCTGCTGACAACATCCCTGCGGCTGCTGCACCAACCACCACTCTTCCATGACTCCACCAAGCTTAAGATGTTGAACAGTGGGAGCAACAACAACAACAACGGCACAGCAATGGACGATTCAATCCAAGCATTAGAAATAACATCACCAGTGAACAGGACTTTGAACTCTGGAAACAAGGACAAGGACAAGAAGGCGGCAGCTACTACTATCAGGTACAGAGAATGCCAGAAAAACCATGCTGCCAGTTTAGGAAGCCATGCTGTAGATGGGTGTGGGGAATTCTTGCCTTTGGGAGAAGAAGGCACACCAGATGCTCTCAAATGTGCAGCTTGTGGCTGCCATAGAAATTTCCATAGAAGAGAAGTTGAGGGAGAGATTGCTACATGTGACTGCCACAAGAAGGATGCAAAAAAACGAGGGATACAACAAGTCTCGGCAGCTGCAACTGCAATGGCTTACCCTTCTTCTGTCACCCAATTTCAGCAGGGGCACAAACTACCCATGACTCCTATACCCATGATGGCAATGAGCACAGGAGCTGCAGATTCTGATGAACAGGAAGGAGGAGGAGGAGGAGGCATTGGAGGAAGCTCACCTTCAAACATTAAGAAAAGGTTCCGGACTAAATTCTCCACTGAACAGAAGGATGAGATGTACAACTTTGCTGAAAAGCTTGGCTGGAAAATGCAAAAGCATGATGAATTGGCTGTTCAAGAATTTTGTGCAAACCTTGGCGTGAAGCGTCATGTACTCAAGGTTTGGATGCACAACAACAAACACACCATGGCCAAGAAAACTTGAGTAAGTTAGAGACTCTAATTTTATTTTCTTCTTCCTCGGCCCACCTCAAGGTTTAGACCTCCATTGTCTCAAGCAAGCCAAAACCTCAAGGTTTGGACCACATGTATCAAGCAAGCAAGAAACTGCAACTCAAGGTTTGGGACGCACATGTATCATGCAAGTAAGCAAGACACACACCTCCTCAAGGTTTGGACACACATGTATCAAGCAAGCAAGCAAGCAAGCAAGACACGCATCTCCTTGAGGTTTGGACCATTTGTCTCAAGCACAAAGCACACCATCTCAAGGTTTGGACCACATGTATCAAGCAAGCAATGAGTGCACATCAAGGTTTGGAGTTTGGACCACATGTACCAAGCATGAAGCGCACCCATGGCAACCAACAAAAGTGTGTGTGTGTGTGTGTTTTTTTCATTTTCCTTTGCATCTCTCTTTTTTTTTTTTGCTTACTTTCAGAGATTGGTACAAAGACCCCACACACAAGATTGAATAATTTAGAAATCAAATAAGACCTGGTTATGTTTTGCAGCCCTAGTCTCAATCACTCTCAGTTTCTCACTTTTTTAATTAGTATGCCATGTTTGCCGATTAAACTAATTCAGTGAGGCACTGATTTAGTTGGGCATCCAGTTGGTTTTATTGAAGTTGATTGATTGTGATTAGGATAGGAAGCAGACTGGAGGAGAGAGATTTGCACACCCATGATAAGCTAGATAGATTTAGTTGAGCTGAGAGTGAGGAGCTGGGGGGTCCAAGTCAGTTGTATAACACCCCAGATTAGGGTAACCCAATGTTACTGCAACTGGGCTGATGACTGCAAAAGATGATATCTTTTAAGAAACCGACTGATTGGGTGATGATGTGATTACCAAATGGTGAAAATGGAATAGAGTACCAAAGGCAGTGTGATCTGAGTTAGCAATTTAGGTGATCTGGTTGCAGAGCAAGCGAGCCTGATTATTTGGAGTGAGAATGGATACGCTCATGTGACAACCATATATGATCAACCATGAGATTTCAAGCTTAGTGGAATTGATAAGATTAGGATTAGTGATAGGATTAGGATTTTAGAAGCTGCTGTAGTTTTTTTTTAAAAATTCATTTGTGTAGCACTAAGAACTATAAGGCAGAGAGGGTTCTCTTCTGTTTGGCTAGCTGGCAAAACTGGCTAGCTAACAAAAGACCGATCAGCTTTGTGTTTTTTTTTATCTCTGTAAAATACGTTGCTTGCTGCCCAGTTATGAATTGTGTCTGGTATCAAGAGCCCTGTAATCTAGCCTCCTCTGTGCATTGTATGAAGAAATAATTTTAAACAGCACTCACTTCTTTTGTCCTAGACCCTGTCTCTGTAGATTGCTGTGTGCATATTTTGCATTTCTTGTTCTCATTTGGAGTCATTGCACCACGGTGTACTCATGTCACAATGAAGTGGTTTACTAGAAATTTTGTACTAGAAACATGTTGTACTAAACCCACTTGTAAAGCTACCTCTTGACATGAGTTTAGTTTTACTTGTGTTGGGTTGTGGAGGTTTTGCTCCCCGTTTTGTTTTGAGTCGTTGAGTCATGGAATGCTTTGTATGGCAGCTATACATTTGGGTCACTTTTATACATCTGCATTTCAAAGAACTGCTAAGTATGTCCCCCCTTCTTTGTGCTCTCTTAAGTTCTCATGTGAGCACAAAACTGCCAAATGGTTCCAACTTTCAAGTTTGTTCCCTGGAAGACAGATTACTGGACCTTGTTTGTTTAGCATTGTTCTTTTTTCCCTCCTATTTGCTGTACATAACCCATTGTTTATTTAAATGCCATTCTTCAATCTCTTGATCTGGTTGGTGCAACTGGCCCATTGCAATGGGGAGTCTCTCTTCAGTCTTGCTGCATAACTGAACTTTTGAACCTTCCAACCAACATTGATTTTGCTGCTTCAAACTCTCTCATTGTGCATATATCAATATAGGTTTGTGCAGAATCAACATAGCCCCATTCATATGTGTGTGTGTGGGTGTGTGTTGAAGTACTAGACTTGAGAAATTATGTATGTTATACATATTTCAGATCAAGACATTTCAGATCCAACACACTTAATTGAACAGTGATCAAGAAATTGAGGAGATACAGACCAGTTACAACACACAGGGAAAATTGATGTGCAATGTGAGCTAGCTCAACAAGGCATCACAAACACGCTGGCCCTGCCAATAGATAAGATGTTGTACATCTACGTATTGTGTCAACACTCTGAACACCCAAAAAATCTGTTCCAATCTAAACAGTCTAAACATTTTCACCAAGGAAACCGGGTTACCTAATGTGAAACCAGTTTTAATAAGGTAAAATTTCCAAAAGTTGGATCCAATGCGGTAGTCCCTGTCCCTGTGAGGGCAGGGCCCAACAAAACACAGAAGAAGAAACAGACACAAGAAGACCAACAAAAAAAAACTGCTAGAAATACCGAAATGTCTTTATATACTATATATATATATATATAACCTTGTCATGTTTTTTCCAAAAAAAATAGCAAAATCAGTTGTATTGACACTAGGTTTTAAAAAATCCAAAAAATTCCCAATTTTTTTGTCCCCCCCCCAAAAAAAAAACACTGCTCAGCACCCAACTAAAAAAATTGCAAAAATTGAAAAACTCTTTTTCAAAATCATGTTTGAGGAAATTCCAAGCACCAATAGGGGGGACCAGAGAAAAATTTCCTCCTCTGTACAAGTCTGAGCCAGTCCTCAATTAGTTCCATAAAATCATCTGTAAGGAGGAATAACTGTATAAACTTGACTAATTCGAGTTGCCTGCCAGGATCAGCAGTTTCACACGGGGGTGTAGCTCAAATGGAAGAGCGCTCGCTTTGCATGCGAGAGGTACCGGGATCGATACCCGGCGTCTCCATCTTTCTTTTGGAAAAAGAAGTGAGGACACCCTTTTACAGAATTTCTTGCTTCAGATTTTTAAGAATCTGGAACACTATTTTCTCACCTACAACTGCAATTTGCAAACCCCAAGCACTAAACTTTATTTCAATTTTCCGTATTATTAGTACCTTATTACATTCATATTATACCAATCAGTGTTTTTTTTTGTTTTGGACAAATTTTGCCTTTCTTTTATACCATAATTGTGTTGTGGGCAACTCCAGTCACCCAAACCCTAAGAAGCCCTAAAATGGCAGTGGAGAAGCCATAATGCAGACGAGATGGATTCTTCTTCTTCTTCTTCTTCCTACCCGAGCACCCCCAGAGAGTGGAGAGAAGAGCTGATCGCACGTTCTTTGGGAGAATCTGTGCCACTGACATCTGGAAGAAAGTTGGGCGACACTCCTGCTCTCTCCTCCTATCTCTTTGCATCAACATCACGCATGTGCTCTTTGTCCCTCTGTGCTTGTTTGTGCCTTCTTGACGTTTGGATTGGTTTGGTTGGTCTCAGTGAAAGCTTTTTTTAAGTGCAGGCATGATGCAACCAATCTTTGGGCAAGAGGAAGATGATCGAAACAACCGCGATAATGACGGAGAGAATGAAGCGGGAATTGGAGAAGATGAAGAGGAAGAGGAGGATACATTGCGAAGAGGGGTGGCCACTGCAGGGATTGTATGGCAATTTTCAGCATGGGCTACTCTGGGCTTCATAGCTTGGGTATTAGCCAAGGGTCAGATTCATATCGAGAGTGTGAACCCTATCTCCAACATTCAGGAAAGGGAACCACTTCCAACAATAACTAGGAGGAGAACAGATGCACCATCATCTACACCTTGAGATCATATACTTTCCTCAAAGATCTCTTGCCCATTGCTACTCCAAAAGTCAAGTTGCAGATGGAACAAAGCTACCACTAAGACATTGCACTCAACCTCACTCTGTGTGCATCCTCAGGTCTTACAATGTCATTAGTTTATGGCCTTGTGGTTTAGTTTAGAGATTGTCAAGACCCATATCACTGACAGAGTCTCCACATGCTATCCTAAACAACCAACAATGAAGAAGTTTATGTGTGTCCCATGGAGAGAGCAAAGGACGTTTTTAGATATATCTCAGTGCACCATTTGAAAAAAAACCTTGGACATGAAAACAAAAAATGTTAGTCTAACTTCTCGATCAAACTTACAGAATCACAATGCTCACTATATGACAGAAATAAAAACAAGCAGTCATTTAAACACAGGGAATGCTTTGTGAAATAGAGACCATTGTTTGGAGATAGTCGACTGGACATTGAAGCAATAAGTAAACATTGTCTTCAAGCACCATCAAAACTCCACCTTCTCTCTGTGTGCAACGGTATACTTTCCACATACATAAATCAAGTTCTAATTTCAAATTCATATGTTATGTGCTCAAAATACACCCTCAGCTGGACCCCCAAACCCACCAAGAGCCTAAGAAGTACATTACCTTACATGTGAGTGCCACATTCTGTATGAATGAAAAAAATCAAGAAGGATGACATGCAATAATGTGATCACTTAAGAAATTAAAACCTTCAAAAAATGTCCCAAAATGGTGACAGGATTGGGGAAAGAAACATTTTCTAATTACATTAAAGCCACCTAAATAGTTATCCAGTTCAAGTACATACATAACTAGATATTTATGTAGTCACATACACATACTTATCCAACTAAGCACATACATAATTAGTCTTTCACCATCTATGAACATAAGTAGACAGAGAAATCCCATGTGACATGTTTCTGCTCTGCTTCTTGCATGGAGACTTTGGTCCTAATCAGAGTCAAAAAGAGGTACCAAAGAATGCAGCAAAAGCACCCCACACAAATGGTTTTATAACATAGCTCTAATTTACAATGGCATATCAGATAAGTCTCAGTAATAACTATAATAAATGAAAACACATCCACAATTGCATATATTCAAAAGTCACTTTGCTTGATGATCTCTACAGGAAGGAGTTCACTCATTACTAATGGAATTCATGCTGGGTAACCATCCCTCTAATTTACATGGCCTCACATCTGATTTTGTCTATTAGAGATCTCACTGACTTGCAAATGCGTATCAAACGGCAGAACCCTGGTTTTACAGATGCTATAGTGCTTTGGATTGCAGCTGTAGTTATTTGTTTACTTCCTTTCCTCCCTGCAATCTCCATCTCCACTGCACAAGGAAGATCTCCATATGGATACTGCTTCCTGTACATGACAGGTTTCATCAACTCACCAAACCATGGCTCATTATTCTTTTGATCAGTCCTACCATGGATGAAGCCATGATTTGTCAACAGATTAGAACTAAGGTGTAACCAGCACAAAGGAACCCAAAAAACCTCACAGTAGGACAATGTCACAAGCTCTTCCAGCTCAGTGCACTGAAGCATACCTCACAACAGATTCAAGATCAAGCACTGCTGTGAACTTGAACAGAAGCTCACTGTCTGTAAATCCAAGCCGTAATTGAAGGACTCCACCTGAAAGTACAGTTACTATTGAGCAACAATGAAATTGCGACCACAAATTAGCTTTCCTTGGCATTTAAGAGTCATGTAAAATAATTGAAACGAGAAGTCTCATATGGCCATGAAAAAAGATAAGATTACAGATGAAGTCAAGAGCATAAGGCTTGCAGAGTTTCATAACCAGGGATGCAGAAACATGCTGCAACATGGGCAGTGAGGCAGCACTCCTGAATCTCCTCCATCAGATCTACTAGGTGCATCACCACGTAGTTGGTCTCCTGCTGACAGAAATAGAAAGTGGCTAGAGAAGTAAGAATTGTCATGGCATCCACTGCGCTAGTGTAAAACCTATCATTGAGTTTCAGGAGAAGATTTTCTGGTCTAGCAATTAATTTGCTCTCTAAAATTCTGTTGCACACAAGATACAGGTGTACATACACATAGAAAGTCAAGAGTAGAAGAACCTGAACAATGGCTTGAACACTCTGAGCTTTGCTTTCATGTGGAGACAGAAGCAGTTGAAAAACAAGTGATGCATTGATGTGAGGGAATGTCTGCAGTTCCCAAAAATTTAGTTCAGAGGATAACTTATGGCTGGTTTACCAAGACTTAAGACAAAAATAACCATTACATGGAGGAAGAACGAAAAACTTACATAATCTATGATTGGCACATTTAGAGCTATAGTGCTCTCAATGAGAGCATATTCTTGGGTGTTCATCTTCCTCTCCTGCAATCTGCACAAAATAGCACAGCAGAGTGATGAACTTATGGATACCCAATACTGATGATTGGGGCACTCAGTTCTCTGGTACTGTTTCTTACCACAAAACCAGGTGTCATAATCATCGGGACAAAAACCAAGACACAATAACATTTGTTGCCTCCTGTCAAAACATACTGTTTCACTGTACAAAACAAGTTCGATGCTGCATGAGAAGCGAGTGACTTGTCATTTTCACAGTTATGAATCCCTGTGCTTGATGAGTAATACCTGTGGGAAACCAATGAATAGTACTTGAACTCATGAATAAACTCATCTCCCCCAGTTTCCTCTGTCTGAAGCTGCCAGCCCTGTCATGACAATTAAGAATGAGTTCTTTTGTTTAGCTATCTGACATCATATTAACCCTTATCAAATGAAAGATGTAGTATGATTCTGCATGCTGCGCAAAGTAATAACCTTGATATACCAAATGAAGGATTAACACAGTTACCTCCAAACTATTTTTGAAATAGAAAGACTCCTGTTGGAGGCACATGAGCTGCGTGTTCAGGTCAACAACCACCTGCTTCTTCACCATCATGTCTTGGTCGGTCTTTTCACACCTTTCCAGGAAAAGATCATGCAGTTCTTTGGCTCTGCCTTGAAGTGCAGCCAAGAGTTCCTTTAAGGTAGCAATTATTTCTTGCAATTCCTGTGAATGTAACAACCTACTAGTAATGAAAATATGTGGCTGGAAATGAAGCCACAAAGTAATGCATTGCTCAAACCTTGATGACTGAATGCACAGAGAGACTCTGTGTAAAGCTTTATGATGCTTATGAAGTTGGAAGCAGAGTTTGTACCTGCTTGTCCTGAGTCAATTTTTCCCTTCTTGTGTGAAAAAATTGCTGGTTCTTCAAACAAAACACAACAGTCAGAACAGCATTTTTTGTAGAACTCATGTAAGAAATGCCACTATAGGAGAAACAATAAAGATTCCACAACAGAAGCAAAAAAAAACAGTACCCTTTACAGATATGGATCCTCCTGGCTTTGTTGCTTGGTGAGATGATAGGGCAGGTTACCTCATTCCGAAAGCTTGACTGTTCTGCCATTGTACCATTGTATTGGCATACTTCTTCCCTTGTGCTATCTGGGGTACCACTTGATTCTGACAAGGAGTTGAATAAAGAGCATTTTCTCTTGAGAATCTCTTGACTGTCTTTGGATTCTCCTGAGAAGTCCAGCCTAACAGCATCCTGGTTCTTGAGATGTGACAGACAATGTTTGATTATCTTATGTGCAGCACTGCTCTGAGGATCTTTTTTGTTCGACATTTGTTGTAGAGTATGCTCAGCTTCCTCTGTCATGTCCTGGAAGCCCCTCTCGTCTCTAACACTGCTGAGCCATTCATTCCCCTGAGTTCTAACAGTTTCAGGCAGCGTGTAGTTCTTCAAATGCTCCATGTCTTCAATCCTCCGTTGATTATAGGGTGCTGCCACTTGATTCTACAACACAAGCATACATTATCTTCAAGTTTTGTATCTCTGGCTATCCTGTGCTCAAAATTTGGATACTGCCCACAACAAGAACACGGTCCTTCTGTGCTGTTCTTCACAACATTGTTCAGAGCCTATGCATGCTTTGTTCTGCTAAGTTTTTTGTTTCCTGAAGCATGGCCCTGCATTCACATATGTCAAACTAGCAAGCACATACCTTTGGGAAGAAGGTCTATAGAAGATGAAGATCAGCAACAAAACAATTAACAAAAACTTCATCAACCTTATTGCAAGGTCCTCATGTCAGAAGATAAACACTAAAATGAGAGTAATGACCCTAACTTTGCATGCTTCTTTTAGCTAATTAAGGATGTCTCCTTCCTAATGCAATGACTACTTGAGACTTACTGGAGTGCAATTAGTAGGGTCTGAAGCATCCCAACTAATCCTTCTTGGATTGCAGATGCCCGCAGATAAAGGAGTCACGCCATCAGCAGCAAGAATATCTTTTAGCTGTAAAATAGTCTCAGTAACACCATCCTGCAGGGAGGAAGGTAAAGCCAACTCTGTTTGTGGCAACATAGCACTACGCTCAGATGATGCATCATAAGCCCTGGTGGCTCTGTGTGACAAGAGAAGTAACCTATCTGAAGTTGACGAGGTGCTCATATCACTTGAAGCATCCTCTTCCCAAGCAGGCTGCACCAGCTTTTCTGTCACATCCTTCTGTTGGAGCCCTTCTTCAACCTGAGGTTGCCTTCCATGCTTCTGCACTTCCACAATAGCGGCTCCACTTCCATGGCCTACTGAGTACAGTGGGTTGTGGTATACATGTTGAGAGGCTTCATCCTACAGACACAATCAAGTAAGTAGATGCAGATCTGTGTCTGAAACAGCAGGAGAATACAGAAAATAGATTTACAGTCAGCCACCTCCAAGGATTACCATGGGCAAAACCCATCAAATCCAGGACTTATTGTCATTGAAGTAATGCACCTTGAAGCTGAAAGTGTCCTTGGAGGCATTTGGAGTAGTGTTAGTGAGCTGCAGGACAGTTGAATCAATAACCTCTGTAGTTCCTTCAACGTTGGTGCTGGGTCTTGGAACCATACTTTCCTGTGCAGGGTTTAAGGTATTAACCCTCTCAGCAGCTGAAAGGGTGGTCTGAATTGCAATGGCTTCAGTAAACTCTTCCTGAAAATCCTGAGTTGAAGACATCTCCATATTCTCAGGCTCTGGTGGACCATTCACCAAATGAGAAGAATCATTGATAAGCACTGTGTCATCTTTTCCTTGAAGATCTCCTGCAGATTCAATGGTGGCTGTGTCTCCACTCTCTACAGAGCTGATCCTCCTTCCCTCGAATGCAGAGCTATAAGTGTTTACATGTGAAGTACTCTCTTGCTGTGGATGTGAAGAGCTAATTTCCTTGCCAACAAATGTCTTCTTCTTCTCATTCTGTTCTCCACCAGCTTCTGCAAAAGTCTGGTTCATTGGTAGCCCAGGAGTCAAGGCTGTGCCCTCAAGGCCTAGATTAGAGAGAGGACTGATAATACTCATGTCACTCGGTGTCATATCTCCTCCCTGTTGATCTGGAAGATACCTTGGATGACGGCGCAAGTTCATTGTCAAGCTCATGTTTAGAGTACTCAATGAAAACCAAGGATCCCGCTTGTCTGGCAGTTCATCCACAAGAGGAGTACCACTTCCCTCTTCTTCTTGCTGTAGTGAGGGTTCGACTCCTCTCTCATAATGAAAGCTCGAGAACCTGGCATGAAATGTGGAGCTGTCCAGCGTGTGTTCATCTTCTTCCACTAGCATCTTGTCTTCAAAGACTAAGTGTCTGAGGTACACCACGTACATTGCTTTCATCAGAACCACATCAATGCAGCCATCATTAAGTGTTTAGGGTTAGAATCTCTGCTTGCACCTGCTAGTTGCTGACATTACAAACAGGGTTTGTGATGATACAGTCTTCGCTTGCTCTAGTCTATGAGAAAGTGCACAATTGAGGAGACCGAAGTGGAGAAAGCTGACGCAAAGGCAACCTTAAGCTTATGAAATAGATTGGCGGAACATGTCGAGAGGTTCAAACCTTAAGTAGCCGGAAACGTCCGGGTCATCCGCCGAGACCGGAGGCTTCGGGTAAGAGTTTCCTGAGGCATCTCGGTTAGAAAGTGGCCGCCGAACTCCCTCCTTCTGCCGCTCATCCGCTTTCACATGTCCACCACATCCAAACGGCAAATTCTCCTTGTCCATTGCAGCTACCTCAACGATTTCACCTCTGCTGGCAGCAAGCCTAGGCGACCTTCTTGGCGAGCTTAAGGGACTACGACTCGGGGTCGAAGACTGCTTGCTGAAATGAGTATCAGTACCTTCAGGAGGAGTCTCGTAATCATCGTCTCTGGCAAACACGTGAATGGAGGGCAACTCTGCAAAGCTCACTCGCCGTGAAGACGACCTCCGCCGTTTCCTACTGTGCTGCTGCTGCGTAGCGTTTCCGTCATCAGTCAGATCAAAGATTGTGGTGGTATCGTCCGAGTCCTTCAAAAGCGGACTCTCAAGATCCATCTCCAGCAAATCCATCACCAAACCCTGCATTAGTCTAATAGCAAAAAACCCTAAAACCCACTACAGTTCAAAAGCTTTCCCTTCCCTTGGTCTCTGAACTTCCAGAAACCCCAAAAACATCAGACATGCGAGCGAAATGTGTGCACAACAAAAACCAATACATCGAAGACAGTAGTTAGTTCTTCTGGCAACAGTCCCCTTGTCCGGCCTGTGCTCTCTGGCTCTCGACCGACCGTTGTGTTTGTCGTCTGATCCCGAGGCAGAGAGTCTCTACAAGAAGAGAGGAGCAGGAGACGACAGACGACGACGCTCTTTGAACAAGAACAACAAACAAAAGAGAGCGGGAGGGGAAAAGCTCAGAATTCAAACTTTTCGCTCATGAAGGATGGATGAATAAATGAATGGATGGATGGAAAGTGGGTCAGGAAACTGTTTTCTATTGAGTTCCAGTTCCCTAGCTAGCTAACCATGGTGGGTGGTTAGCTTGGTTGCTTTGTTTTTTTTAACTACCTACCTTCCTACCTACTACCAATGCGCCAAGTAGGTTGTTGTTAGTAGGTAGATAGTAAAAGCAACTCTTACCTACGTTATAGACTATAAACTATCTATTTACCCAGGAGTTTACCTTTGTTTTTTTTTAACCTCTTTACCCCACCTATATATATCTACATTCCTTCTTTTAGGACCTGCTACCTTGCAGGCTGGGTTACCAAGGTGAAACCAGAAATTAACTGAGTCAAGGTTCATCCACAACCTCTGAGTGGATGGATTGGTGCACACTAGTAGTGGGCGGGTGGGTTCACTCTGGCCCTTCCAGATGAGGGTATAGGGTAAGGAACCACTTAGAGGCTCTTCCTGGATTTGAGGGCCTGGGCCGAGGTCCCTTAAATAGCCCAAGTCTGGGCCTGAAAATCCAGGAAGTGTGCCCTAAAGTTATACTAGTATACTGATGCTTATTGGATCAAATTATTAGATACAAAAGCAATAAAATTTGCCATTTTTTCTGAGATATAATTTTTTGGCGAAAAAAGAAATTTTTTTGGGTGCAAATTTGATTAAATTTGCTATTGTTTTGATGAATTTTGCACACTGTTTAGGTTAAGGTTTCCAAGTCTAATATTTAGGGTTTAAAGTTAGTTTAGGGGATTAAACATTTTAATTAGAGTTTAAAGTCTGATTTCAGAGTTTCAAATTACAGTTTTGTGTTTCAAGTCTAATTTTTAAGGTTTAGAGCTAAGTTTAATGTTTAGGGATTAGGCTTAAAGATTTTGGGTCTGATTATAAAAGCTCCAATGGAAGGTTTAATGTTCAGGTTTGATTTTTAGGGTTTTCAAGTTTGATTCTTAAAATTAGAATAAAGTGTTTTGGTGTAGAGGTTAGAGTTTTCAAGTTTAATTTTTAGGGTTTCAGATTAAAGTTTAATGTTTCAGGTCTAATTTTTAAGGTTTAGAATTAGCATTTAGTACTTAGATATTAAGGTTAGGGTTTTTAACTTTGATTTTGAAAGTTTCAACTAGGGTTTAATGTTTAGGTTTGGCTTTTAAAGTTTTCAAATTTGATTTCTAAGGTTTTCAATTAAGGTTTAATGTTTAAAAGTTAGGGTTAGGGTACTTTGTAGGTTTAGTTTTTAGGGTTTTTAGTTTTAATTTTTAGGATTTTCAGTTAAGCTTTGCTGTGTAAAAGTTAAAGTTAAGGTTTGTAGGTCTAATTTCTAAGTTTCAGGTCTGATTTTTAGGGTTTCAACCTAAGTTTTAGGGTTTGGAGTTGGGGCTTAGTGTTTTGAAGTTAAGGTTAAGGTTTTTAGGTCTTATTTTTATGTTTCAAGTTTCTTTTTTGATCTTTTGTGAAAACAAAAGAGCTTCCAATTGTTTCAAATAAGTTGACACCTTAAACAACACTTCTTTAACTTCATCCTATACATCAAGCATAACAACTTGATGATGTATGACACCTTCATGTGGAATTGGTCAAATTTTGTTTTGTGGGACAATGCATTGTTCATGCACATGAATTTATGATGCACTTACAAATGACATCCATTGGCTAACACCCAAAGAGAAAGTTGTCCTCTATATGTAATTGCAATAATTGCCTAGGTGTATTAGGTTCATAGATGGCACCTTGGTTGAGATGCAAAAACCTTAAAATAATCAAGTGTAAAATATTTAATTCAATGCTTGAAATAAAATCTATGCAATGAACAATACAATCATTCTAGACCATTATAGATTATTCATATACGTAGACATTGGTCACCCCAAGTTTTATCATGATGTGACATTTGAACATCTACTAAAATTGGCACAAGTACTTCATTCATCCACATATGATTATCTTAAATATCTCTTAGGAAATCCAAGATGCATGGGTGAGGGAATGTTTATTGTTTACAAAATAGGACAATGGGATCTTGCCCCAAACATGCCAGGATGCAATGTGAATGTTCAACAAAATGCATATAAGTTTTATAAGCGCAAGTGGAATAGAGGATTGGTGGGCTAAAAAGAAAATGAAAATGCTTCATGAAGAGGTTTGACTTAATAAAACCAAAATATACACATCTTTTTTGACTTGTAATTTTCTTCATTAACTTTTACATGAAAGGCACATGGACCTCACATTCAAAGTGGTTGGTGACCAAAATTTTGATCTACTTGCACATGGTTGGTAAAACAACTTCTAATTACATGTCCAAAATTGTTTTAACCTCTTATATAAATTTCTCTTTTAATATAACACATAAATTTCTAACCACATTTAGGTTGTTGATTTTGACCTTCCTCTTCCATTCATTGTTGATTTTCACCTTGCCCACTAATAAAACATTCATAATCTTGGAATTTGAAGCAAAACAAGATGCCACTATTGCCATGTTCTTAAATAGGTTCTATAACATTTTCATTGTGGTCATCACTTGTAAACAATTTATAATTTAACATTATAAGAAATATAAGATTTTGTAAACATTTTATATGTAATTATATATGATTAAATGTCATTTGAAACTAATTTCAGTCATTTTTGCAACTATTTGTTATGTTTTGTCTTGCTTGCAATTACATTACACTTAATTTATGATTATGATTTTTTTCATCGTTCAAAGAAGACAACTTTTTGTTTGGTACTTTTTTAGGAAAGGCCATGTATGTCCCATTAATTGCAAATGTGACCAAAATTAATTATAACCTTATGGGTATATTAGGGTTCATTAAATTTGCATGTAGTTCATATTTTAAACATATTATTTTAAAATTAAGTAGACTAGGCCTACTTACTTACCTCCCTAGGCCTACCCTCTTTACCTATTTACATAAATGTGACATGTCAACATCCTATTGACCTTAAATTGAATGATCCATAATTAATTAATTAATTAAAAATATTAAATTGGGCTTAAACATGACACATGTCATCCAAAATTGGCCTTCAAAAAATGGACACAATTAGTATGCCATGTGTCATTTAAAAAAATCGTGTCATGCCTCATGACCTAAAACCATCCAAAATGGATGGTGTGGATTTTTTCAGGATTAAATCAAAATAATTTTGAAACATTGAAAGTTGCTAAAATGTGGCAACAGGTCATTTGTTGTTAATCTTGACCAAATTAATTGCATGTTAATGTAAATGACAATATATATACAATTAGTCAAAGGATGAAAATATATTTTGTCGACTTTTATTTTCCATCCAAAGACCATTTCACTTGTAATTGTGGTTGCATGTGACTTGTCCAATGCAACTAATGACATTTTCGTTGTAAATGTCACATGTAACTAAAATTTAGTTGCAAGGACTAGTTGTAAAATCTCATTTTTCTTTTAGTGTAAAGATGAAGAAAGATTAAATGTGAAACTTTCAAGCTCATGGGAAGTAAAAGTAAGAGTAGATGTCCTAGAGTTTGGTATAGGTATGCCATATATCATACCACATTGTCTCCTTAAAACATTTATTGAAACATGTTCATTTGTAACTTTCAAAGGCTCCAACATTTCATCACACTAAAATGTTGTTATATTAAACCCCTCCTCATTAGACTTTCATGTTTTTAATTCTTTCAAGGCGTTGTGAAGGCAATCTTTCAATGTTTCCTTTGTAAACAAAAATTAATGTTGAACTTAAATCATCAACATACATCAATCTCCACAACACATTTGGAATCAATTGAGTCATTTGTTTATTACATGTCTTGTAAATTGCAAAATGTGTAATGTAGGATGTGCCCATGGTTTTAAGGTGAATGATTGTTTAAGTATTTTCTTTTTTTGAAATGCCTTTGTGTTAGGCAAAACAACATATTCAAACTATTGTGTTTCAAGCCAATCATCAGTTTCCATGACCTCGATGGCTAGCATGGAATTTGTCAGCCCTTCGAGCACCCATACAAACCAAAACAAACATATTCACTTAGACCTAATCACAAATTCAATTTCTAGATTTTCAAATTTATCTATAAGTTTGGATAATTTGGTCATTGAATTTGGTCAAGGCTCTTTGAATTTCCACCCATACACTTAAACAAAGCTATCAAAGGCAATATATGAGTTACAAACTCATATTCTAATTTTAGGTTCAAAACATAAAGCCCAAATGGGATACAAACGTAATTAAAAATTTCAAGTTCAAATAATCATTCATACAAGCCAAAATGGACTGTAATTGGAATGCCATATGAGTTGTAGATTACCCTACAAGCATAAGGTTCAAATAACCATTAATGTACACACCATAATGGACCATAATTGGAATGTCATATGAATTGCAAATTGTCCTACAAGTTTCAAGCTTAAATAACCACCCATACACATTAAAATGGATTAAAACAAAATGCCCCCATGAATTTTAAACACGCCCTACAAGTTTCAAGTTCAAATAACCACCCATACAGATCATAAATATGGATCATAATTAAAATGCCAAATGAACTACAAACCCAACATTTAGGTTTCAAGTTCACACAACCACCCACTATACCATAATGGAACATAATTGGAATGCAATATGAATTATAGACCCTTAGTGTAGGTTTTAAGTTCAAATAAGTAGCCGTACAATTAGAATGGACCATAATTGAATTGCCAAATGAGTTACAGACCCAACATTTAGGTTTCAAGTTGACATAACCACCCATAACATTAAATCAGATCATAATTGGAATGCCATATGAGTTGCAAACCCCTAGCATAATTTCAAGTTCAAAAGGACACCCATACAACCAAAATGGATCAAAATTGAAATGCCAAATGGATTGCAAATGCCTACACATGGTTTCAAGTTCACATAACTACTCACATAACCATATTGGATCACAATTGGAATGCCAAAAAAGTTGCAAACATTTAATGTAGGTTTTAAGTTGAAATAACCACCCATACAACCAAAATGGATCATAATTGAAATGTCAAATGAGTCATAGATGCCCTACACATGGTTTCAAGTTCACATAACCACCCATACAACCAAATTGGTTCGTAATTAAAATGTCAACAAAGTTGCAAACCTTTATTTTAGGTTTTAGGTTCACATGAGCACCCATACAACCAAAATGGACCATAATTGGAATATCAAGTGAATTGCTTACGTTTATTTGCGGCTTTAGGTCCTCCGACCATCTAAATTATGTCACTCTCTCCAGTATTTTGAGCATGGTGGCCTTGCTCCTCAAGACACCAATCAGAAAATTGTCTGCATATCTAATATACTTTACCCCGACGAACTTAGGATTTTTATAGTCTTGGTGGCTGATTTGCAGCTCCCTTGCCGTGCACACTCAATGCCGCTTTTCACCTCAAAGACGAAAAAGCAAGGCTTTTTTTTTAGGCAAAGCTCGAGCTCCTAACCTGCACTTAAAAAGACTCAAGCAAATATCTTTGTCAAATTCAATGAAATCAATTATCTCAAGATTACGG
>Ga0116231_10008073_pt1 | contig 18736 bp, 14 predicted proteins | sample S1TSphgellanicum_2_FD_89695 | JGI IMG/M metagenome (GOLD analysis project Ga0116231, IMG submission 89695) | Host-associated microbial communities from peat moss isolated from Minnesota, USA - S1T2_Fd - Sphagnum magellanicum MG | ecosystem: Host-associated > Plants > Peat moss > Unclassified...
ATATCTCGGCAATCAGTCGATCTATCGCATCAAGACCCCAACTGGCGCCATGCTGGTGGTGAGCGCGCAAAACCGGCGCCGCACGGCGGAGTGGGGGATCGATTGGAGCGATGAGGTGTTTGTGAGCTGGGACGCGGATTCCTGCATTTTGTTGGCGGGGTAAAAGGGAAGAAAGAATCTTCTTTTTTGAAAAAAAGAAGCAAAAAACTTTTATCCTTGTGCCACTTTCCATGATCGTGGCGCTGGCGTTGGGAATAAAAGTTTTTTGGTTCTTTTTTTCAAAAAAGAACATTCTTTTTTGGCTTCGAAAAAATCTGGTTCAACAGCGGTTCGAAATGTTCCAGTGGCTCAGTGCGATAATCTGGATCGAATGATGACTGATCCCAGTTCTCGCAAAAGGCAGCACAGCTATCGAACCATTCATGGCCGCGGAATTCTTCGCGCGCGTGCTGATTGCCGCCCGTGTGGTGCGCATAATAGTAATTTTGGAACTTCCCATGCTGCTCCACGATCCACGTGATTTGCGGCCGAATATAGGGGCGAAGAATCTCGGCGGCAAAGGCCGCGTGATTCCATGGCGCCAGATCGTCACCCACATCGTGCAGCAGCGCGGCCGCAATCATTTCCTCATCGGCCCCGTCACGTTCGGCCCGCGTCGCGGTTTGCAGTGAATGCGTGAGCCGAGTGACCAAATAGCCTTCGAGAGAACCGTCCAACCGCCGTAGGGCGGCTAACAGCCGCCCAGGAAGCGCCGCCGCATAATGCCGTTCCAAACCATCGAGCATGCGGTATTCTTCCGCGGTGCCATCGGCCATGCGCCGGAATGTCACGGTTTGCATCACAGGCTCCTGGACAGTACGCGGTAGAGACTGCGTGGACCGTCAGAATCGATATAGCAACCTTGCAGGTGGCGCAGCCCTTCCCGGGGATCGAATTCCGTGCGGCCATGGAGAAGCCGCTGGTTGTCGAACATTATCAAATCGCCATTGTTGAGGCGGAAGCGGCGTTCGAAGGTTTCGGATCGCAGCATTTTGTCGAGCATGCGTCTCGCAGCATAGAATCGATCGAGTTCCGCCGACGCAAGAAGCGGCACGTAATCGAGACGCGGGCTATGATGGATTGCCGCGAATCGTCCGGCGGCATCCAGCGACAGGATGGGTGCAACCGCCACCAGATTGGTCGTGTCGTCGCGATATTCAAACCGCACCGAAACACCCGTGAGGCTTTCAAACGCTGCCGGCGCATTCCGGCGCAATTCCTCAGCCACCGCGAGGCCATCCACAAGGGTCGAAAGTCCGCCTTCGGTTTCATTGGTAAGGCAATGCAGAAGCTGGATGCCCGGAACCGGCTGACGATACGGATTATCGGTATGTGGATCGAGCTTCAGCGAGGTATAGGCAAGATCGATGGCCCCCGGCACGGAGCGCACATCGAACATCGTGCCGAAATTGGTCTCGCGTGGAAACCCGAAATGGCGTGCAACCCGAAGAACAGCTCCTGCCGTCGCTGGAACGCCGGAGACAATAATATAGCCATGCGTCAGGAATTCCCCAAGCGCGCGGCGGCATTCACGCCTCTCATCAAGATCAGGCCAGTGGAAGGCTGCGGGCGCGGGGACCGCGGCGGACCAGGGGGCCGGTGCAGGAACCGTGGCATCTCCGGCTTCCGGCAGTTCGCTCAAAATGCGCGCCAGCGTGAAGGTGCCGCTCGCGCCGTCGGTGAAGCGGATATGAAAGGCGCCATCGGCCGATTGGCGCACGCTTTCCAGGCCCGGCCGCGTTTCGAGGTCGGAGGGGTTTTGCAGGCGTTGGCCGGTGGTCGCGTCCATGCTGGCCGGGTCGGTGCAGCGCTCCCTCAACCAAAGCGGATGGATGGGCGTGATCTGCCCATCTGGACTCGCGAGGGCCAGGCCGCCCTGAAGCAAGACAAGATCGGTCATATGCGGGGGCTCCAGGCAGCCATAAGAGGCCAAATACAGCAGAAGGTGGCGCGCCGGGCTTGATCCGGTGCGACAATCCGGGCGGTGCAACCGCCCTTGGGCGAACCCGGCAGATGGGCGTTGCGGCGCGGCACGTGGTTCAATAGCATCTTACACACTATTCTACGAAATTTGCCAGGCTGAGGGAAGAGCGATGCAGGCAGGCTTGCTGAAAACACTGTTAGTGGCGCTGTCCGTGCTTTCGGTTTGCATTGCTGCGGCCCAGGCCGAGGATGCGCAGCTCAATATTTATAATTGGGCAGACTATATCGGCTCCGGCGCGATCCCCGGCTTCGAGAAACTTACCGGCATCAACGTGGTCTACGACACCTACGATTCCGATTCGGCGCTCGAGGCGAAGGTGATGTCCGGCGAGTCCGGGTATGACCTGGTGACCACGTCCACCGATTTTTTCAGCCGGCAGATCAAGGCAGGCGCCTATGAGACGATCGATACGAGCAAGCTGCCGAACTGGAAGAATCTGGACCCGGCGATTCTGCAAATCATGCAGAAATTCGATCCGGGCAATGCACATGCCGTGCCCTATCTGCATGGGGTGAACGGCTTTGCCTATAATGTGGACATGATAAAGGCGCGCATGCCCAACGCGCCGGTCGATAGCCTGGACATGATCTTCAAGCCGGAGATTGTGTCGAAATTCGCCGATTGCGGCGTAAGCTTCATGGATAATGCAGAGGACGTGCTCCAGCTTGCCTTGAATTATCTTCATCTCGATCCCAACACGCAGAAGCCGGAGGATTATGCGGCGGCCGAAAAACTGCTGCTGGCGGTGCGGCCCTATGTGCGCACGTTCGATTCGGCCGCCTTCATGAATGCACTGCCGAACAAGGATCTGTGTATCGCGATGTCGTGGTCAGGCGATTACGAGACCGCCGCGGCGCGGGCGAAGGCGGCGGGGCTGAACATTCATCTGGCGTTCACTGTGCCGAAGGAGGGAGCCTGCATCTGGTACGACGCCTGGCTGATCCCCGAGGGCGCGCCGCATGTGGAGGCGGCCTACAAATTCCTGAACTACATGCTCGATCCGCAGGTGATCGCCGCCACGACCAACCAGATCCATTACGGCAACGACAATATGGCGGCCAACAAATTCGTGTTGCCGGATGTGCTGGATAATCCGGCCATCTACCCCACATCTGCCATGGCGTCGCGGCTTTACCAGTCGTTGGAAGTGAGCCCCATCACGGAACGGCTGCGCACGCGGAGTTGGACCCGCATCAAGACGGGCGAATAAGGACAGGGATTGCAGATTAGGTCATGAGCAAAGCGATACTGGGCGAAACCAAGCCGGCGGAGAGGCTTTCGCGCGCCCGGCAACGGAATAAGCTGATCGATGCCTGCATTACCGCGCTGCATCAGTTCGGGCCCTCGCGCACCACGATCGACAAGGTGGTGACGATTGCCGATATGTCGCCAGGCATCGTGAATTTCTACTTCGAGACCAAGGCGGCGCTGCTGGTGGCCGCACTTGAACACCTGGCGGTGGAATTCGAGACATTGGTTCTGGAGCCTCTAGCCGCATTGCGCCACACGCCGATGGCAGCACTCGACCGCCTGATCGATTTGTATCTCGACCCCAATGTGGCGAGCGCGCGCAAGGTTTCCGTTTGGTATTCGTTTTGGGGCGAATCGAGCTCCAGGCGAGAATATTATACGATCTGCGGCAAGCGTGATCTGGCTTTCGCCGCGATGGTGCAGGATTTGATGGCGCGCGCGATCCAGCAGACTCGGTTGATGCATCTGGATGCCGATGCGATGGCGCTGGGCCTGATCGGCTGCCTGGAAATGATGTGGCAGGAAATTGCCTTTCAGGACGAAGCCGATGTGGATCGGGAAACTGCGAAGAAGCGGTGCCGGGCGTATTTGCGATCCGTGTTTGCTGGGCATTTTGGCGTGGATGCGCGTGTTTCGGGGCCGGTGGATGCGCATGCGGCGGAGCTTTCCATGTTCCGGCGGAGCTGGCAGTTCGCTTGCAGCCTGGAGGATATTCCGCTGGAGGGCGATTACGTTGCGTGGCAATCAGAGGTGGATCGGGTGCTGGTGCTGCGCGGTGCCGGAGGCGTGATCAGTGCTTTTGTGAACACATGCCTGCATCGGCCGCATCTGCTGGTGGCAGGCGATGCGGGGCGCCTGGAAAGCTCGTTTGTGTGCCAGGCAGATGGCGCCGTGTATGGGCTGGATGGTGTGCGGCGCAGCGGTGGTGTGCTGCAGCCGCTGCATGTGGCGGTGCTGGATTCCATGATTTTTGTGACGCACGAAGCAGAGAATGCCGGGGATGCGCCGCGTGACGTGGCAGGAGCCGCGGCGCAGCCTGGGGCCTGGCATCAATTCGATGTGGCGGCCGATTGGAAGCTGGTGGTGGAGCACTGGGCGGATGCGTATTTGGATACGGATGCGCGCGGGCTTGGGGACGGCGCTGCGACCGGGTTGCGAGATGGCGACAGGGCTTCGGTTTCGCAGGCTTGGGCGTTGGGCGCCGATGCCGAAACGGTTGTGGAGCGCCGGCTGATCTGGCCGAACCTTTTTGTGGAGACGCGGCCGGATGGTGTGACGATACGGCAGGTTTTGCCGTTGGCGGCCGGCCGAAGCCGCGTGCGGGTGTGCTGTTACGGTACGGCCGCGCATGCGGAGCGATTATGGGAACGGCAGGATGTGTCCGCTATCGAGACGACGCAGGCGGGGGCTAGCGGGGAAAGTGGCGCGGCACTGAGGGCGTTTGAGATTTGGTATGATAAGAATGTTCTTTTCTGAAGAAAAGAACCAAAAGACTTTTATTTCTGGCGCTCGCGGAAAGATCGAGGCCATGGCCACGATCGGGGGAGCGGCGGGAAAGTAAGAGTCTTTTTGCTTCTTTTTCTTCAGAAAAAGAAGAGTCTTCCTGCTGGCTGGGGGTGTTCGTTCTGCGACATCGCGCGCCGCTTGGGTGGGGGTGTGACCCTGGGGGCTTTGAATGCTCATATAGAGTAGGCGTACCCGGCATGCCCAGGCTAGCGGGGCCCTTGAGGCAGGGCCTGCCTGCATACCTATGCGGCCGCCTATCCAGTGCCGGAGGCAAATTTGAATGGCCATATAAATTTTGCTGGACCGCACGCGTTTCAGGGCGTAGTATGCTCTCCAGGCTGCGATTGGCGGGTGCGATGAGCAGGGTTTGTGCAAAAAGCAATGAGCATTTCAAGCGGGCGGTGAAACGCTTGCCGCTCGGTGTTGCCTCCAACTTCCGTTACTGGGGTGAGGAGAAGACGATCTATGTGAAGCATGGCCGTGGTGGCCGCATCACCGATCTCGACGATAATACCTACGTGGATTACCGGCTTGGCTATGGCCCGGCGATCCTTGGCTATGCTGATCCGCGGGTTGATGAGGCGGCGCGGCGGGGCATGGAAATGGGCGGCGTGTTCGCCCTTTCCACGGAGGCGGAACTCGCCGTCGCCGAGCGCATCAGCCGCATGGTGCCGGCGGCTGAGCTGGTTCGGTTTTCCAATTCCGGCACGGAGGCGGTGATGGCCGCGCTGCGTTTGGCGCGTGCCTTTACCGGGCGCGACAATTACATCCTGCTCGAAGGCAGCTATCACGGTTTGTTCGATGCGGCGATGTGGCATGTGCCCATGCATGCATGGAACCAGGTGGGCGAGCCCGAGGTGCTGCCGTATAGCGAGGGTGTGCCGGTGAATTCGCGCAGCCTGGCGCATTTTGTGCAGGCGAACGATGCGGATGGGCTGGAGGATGTGTTGCGCCGGCATGGCAATTCCATCGCCTGCCTGCTGATCGAGCCGATCATGGGCAATTGCCTGGGCATTGCGGCCGATCCTTCCTTCATGAAGGCGGCCCGCGCGCTCTGCACGAAATATGGCGTGCTGCTGATCATCGATGAAGTGAAAACGGGATTTCGCGTGGCAAAAGGCGGCGCGCAGCAGCTTTATGGCATACAGGCGGATCTGTGCACCTTCGCCAAGGCGATGGGCAACGGATATCCGATTTCCGCGCTGGCGGGGCGCGAGGACATCATGCGCAAACTGGGCCGCGGGGTGGCGCATGGCGGCACCTATACGGCGCACCCGATTTCACTCGCGGCGGCGGAGCGCACCTTGCAGATTCTTGAAGAGACCGATGCGCTGGAGCGGTTGGCGGCCTATGGCACGAAGCTGCGCGAGGCGATGAGCTCCATTCTGGCAACTAGGGGCATTGCGCATAGCTTTGTTGGCCATGCTTCGATGAGCGGACTTTATTTTGCCGCCAAGCCGCCGCGCACCTATCGGGACTGGAAAAGCAGCGACTACGCTTTCTATAATGCGTTGGCCCAACATCTGCATGATCATGGGGTGCTGTGCGAACCGGATTCGCGTGAGCCGTGGTTCATGTGCGCGGCGCATGATGACGCGTGCCTCGCGGATACAAGGCGGGGTTTCGAGCGTGCGGTGGACGCGACGCTGACAGATTTGGAAAGCCAGAAGTTGGCATCATGAAAGGATGAGATAGGGCAATGGGCGTGGGGGGGAAGCGGGATATGCAGCACTGGGTGCGCCGGCCCCTCTGCCTGTTGATGTGTTCGGCTGCGTGCGTGGCGTGGCCGGTTGCGGCGGGGCAGGCGCAGAGCACCCAGCCTGCCGGCACAGGCAAGCAGAAGATCGAAGAGATCGTGGTGACGGCGCAAAAACGCTCGGAAAAACTGAGCCGCGTGCCGATCAGCATCACCGCCCTGGGCAAGGCGCAGATGGACAAGCAGGGCGTGCGCGACGTGAAGGATGTGGCGCGCCTGGTGCCCGGTTTGCAGCTTCAGACATCCGATGAGATCGGCGATACGAATATCTCGATCCGCGGCATTGCCTCCGATACCGGCGCGGCGACCACGGGCGTTTATATCGACGAAACGCCGGTGCAAGCACGGCAGGAAGCGGTTGCCTCCAACCCCTATCCGAAAGTGTTCGATCTGGACCGCGTGGAAGTGCTGCGCGGGCCGCAGGGGACATTGTTCGGTGCTGGATCTGAAGGCGGAACGGTGCGGTTCATTACGCCGGCGCCGAGTTTGACGACGTATAGCGGATATTTCCGGAGCGAAGTGGGTTTTACCGTGAACGGGGCGCCAAGCTATGAGCTGGGCGGCGCCGTGGGCGGGCCGATCGTGCAGGACAAGCTTGGTTTCCGCGCGAGCATCTGGGACCGGGTGGATGGCGGGTATATCAACCGGGTGGATCCGGTGACCGGCCAAACCGAAGCAACGAATGCCAACAGCGCCAACTCGACAGTGGCGCGGCTGGCATTTGTGGCGGCTCCGATTGAAGACCTATCGATTACGCCGGCGCTATTCTATCAGCGTATTCATGTGGCGGACCGGGATTTTTCGTATGAGGACGCGCCACCCTATTCCAGCATTCAGGCGGCGCCGCCGTTCACCGAATATGCACAAATTCCGCAGCCGCATACGGATACGTTCCTGTTGCCCAGCCTGGATATCGGCTACGATTTCGGCGCCTTCAACGTCAAGACAATCACCTCCTATTTCCGTCGCGCGGACGATGACCGGTTCGACGCGACATCCTTCGAACTCTCCGGATTGCTGCCCAATGGCGGAATCACATTGCCGGGCGACCCGAATTACCTTTCCGTTGGCACCTATCAGGCGCGGCAGCATAACTGGACGGAAGAGCTGCGTTTTGCCTCCGACGACCAGCCGGACAGCCTGTTTTCCTGGACCGTGGGTGCGTATTACCAGGACAATCAATCCGGTGTTCAGAGCAGCTTTGCCGAGCCGTTCGATGAAGTGTCGAATTATCTCTCGGAGTTTTACTACGGCGTTCCGGGCAACTCGCTGAGCTATTTCGGCGAGGCGCCGGTGGATGGAAAGTATTCTTATCTGGATAATTTCCAGGTGGATGAGAAGGATCTCGCGGGGTTCGGCAACGTTACCGTGCAGCCAATATCCGGACTGAAATTGAGTGCCGGCGTGCGGGTGGCCAAAAGCCAGTATTCGTACGAGGATTTCCAGGACGGGCCGTACGGCCCGGCGGCGCCTACGAATTACAGTGGCGGCAAGTCTGAAATACCGGTGACGCCGCGCTTTTCCATATCCTATCAGTTGCTGCCGACCGAGATGATCTATGCCACGGTAGCGAAAGGTTACCGAATTGGGGGCGCCAACGAATCGGTGTTCGGCATTCCCTCCTGCGCCGGCGACCTGGCCACGCTCGGGCTCAAGGACGTGCCGCACACGTATAATTCGGATTATGTCTGGAGCTATGAAGTCGGGTCCAAGGGCAGCTACTTCGATGGCACGTTGCGCGTGGATGCGAGCCTGTTCTGGATCAACTGGACTGCCATCCAGCAGGAAGTGGTGCTCCCGGATTGCGGCTACTATTACACGGATAATCTCGGCACGGCGGTAAGCCGCGGGTTCGATCTGCAGTGGGAGTGGCTGGCGGGCCACGGATTGACGCTATCCGGCAACACGGGGCTTACGGATGCCCATTACACGAGCACGATCACCGAAGAAAGCAACATCCTGGTGAATTCTGGCGAGCCGTTGCCGGTGCCGCTGTGGACAGTGACGGGGGCCGCGGAAGAGGATTTTTCGTTGCCCGGGGACGCGAAAGCCTATGCGCGGATCGACGACCAGTATGGCGGTTCATATTACCGGATGGGAAACTCGCAGACCTTCTCGTATAACCCGAATACGCGCGATGCGCCGGCCACCAACTTCATGTCGCTGCGGGCGGGCTGGAAGCGCTCCGGCTGGGATGTCTCCGTGTTCATCGACAACGTGCTGAACTCGCATGTGTCGCTCTACCGATATGAGGATGTGGTGGGATCGCCTGGAGTGCGTGATGTCACATATCGTCCACTCACCGTGGGAATTACGGCGATCAAGAAGTTTTAAGGAAGAGTCTTCTTTTTCTGAAGAAAAAGAAGCAAAAAGACTTTTGTTCCCGCGCGGATAACGCGTTTTGTGCTTATGGCCACATGCGTGGATGCGGCGCGGGAAGCAAAAGCTTTTTGGTTCTTTTTTTCAAAAAAGAACATTCTTTCTTATGTCGCTTTCGTTCATTGATTTGACGCGAAGCGACAAAATCGGTGCTTTGGAATAAGGCAGTATAGGTTTCATGAATAGAGACGTGATACTCACATGCGCCGTGACGGGCGCCGGCGATACCGTGGGAAAGCATCCGGCCATTCCTGTGTCGCCGGCGCAGATTGCCGATGCCGCGATCGAGGCGGCGAAGGCGGGCGCAACCGTGGCCCATATGCATGTGCGCAATCCGCAAACCGGTCGGTTCAGCCGCGATGTCAGCCTATATGCCGAAGTGGTCGAACGCGTGCGCGCCAGCGGTACCGACGTCATCATCAACCTCACGGCCGGCATGGGCGGTGATTTCGAACTTGGGCCGGATGACCGGCCCTATCAGGCAGGCCCCAACACCGATCTGATCGGCCCGCTCGAGCGCCTGGTGCATGTGGAAAAACTACGGCCGGAAATCTGCACACTGGATTGTGGCACGCTGAATTTCGGCGATGGCAACACAATCTATATCAGCACGCCGGATTATCTGCGCCGCGGCGCAGCGCGCATCCGAGAGCTTGGCGTGAAGCCGGAACTGGAGATTTTCGATACCGGCCATCTGTGGTTCGTCAAACAAATGCTGTCTGAAGGGCTTCTGGAGCAACCTTTGATGATGCAATTCTGCCTGGGCATTCCCTGGGGCGCACCGGCCGATACGGTATCCATGAAGGCGATGGCGGATAATGCGCCGCCGGGTTCCATTTGGGCGGGCTTCGGCATCGGCCGTATGCAGATGCCGATGGTGGCGCAGGCCGTGCTTCTGGGCGGCCATGTGCGTGTAGGGCTTGAAGATAATCTGTATCTGGACAAAGGCGTGTTCGCTTCCAACGGATCCTTGGTGGAGCGTGCGGCTGAGATTATCCGCCTGATGGGCGCGCGGGTGGTGACACCGAAGGAGGCCCGGGCAAAGCTCGGGTTGCGCGCAAGATGAGCGTCGTTACCAACATCCGCACCGTAGGCTTGGTGGGCGGCGGCGTGATCGGCGGCGGCTGGGCAGCACGTTGTCTGGCGCATGGGCTGGATGTAGTGGCTTGGGATCCAGGCGCCGGCGCCGAGGCGCGGATGCGCACCAAAATTGAAAATGCCTGGCCTGCGCTGAGGCGCGTGGGATTGGCTGATGGTGCCGATCCGGCCCGCTTGCGCTTTGTGGCGCAGGTGGAGCAGGTGGTTGAGGCAGCCGATTTTGTGCAGGAGAGCGCGCCGGAAAATGAGGACCTCAAGCGCCGCTTGTTCGCTCAGCTGGATGCGGCGGCGCACCCGGATGTGTTGATCGCCTCAAGCTCTTCCGGCTTGCTGCCAACACGCTTTGCCGCGGAGTGCCGCTATAAGGAGCGGGTGCTGGTGGGGCATCCGTTCAACCCCGTGTATGTGCTGCCGCTGGTGGAAGTGCTGGGCGGCGAGAATACGGCGGATGAAACGCTCGTCGCGGCGAGTGCGTTTTACCGCGCCATCGGCATGCGGCCGTTGCGGGTTCGCACGGAAATCCCCGGCTATATCAGCGACCGATTGCAGGAAGCGCTGTGGCGGGAAATACTCCATATGGTGGCAGAAGGTGTGGCGACGACCGACGAGCTGGATGATGCCGTCCGCTTTGGCCCAGGCTTGCGCTGGGCCTTTATGGGCACGTGCATGATCTTCCACATGGCCGGCGGCGATGAAGGCATGCGACATATGCTCCGTCAATTCGGCCCGGCCCTGAAATTGCCCTGGACAAAGCTGGAAGCTCCGGAACTGACCGATGAGCTGATCGACCGCATGGTGGATGGCACACAGAAGCAGGCCGGCGCGCGCAGCATTGCGGAGCTGGAAAAATATCGCGACGACGCATTGATCAGCGTGATGGAGGCGGTGGCGGCCGCCAAGGCCCGCCACGGCATGAAAGACGATGACTGAAGCAGGCGCCCTATGGCTGCATAGCGCATCGGTGCGGCCGGAATGGGTGGATTACAACGGCCATATGAGCGAGGCCTATTACGTTCTGATTTTCGGCGACGCCACCGACGCATTTTACGATCATATCGGGCTGGGGCCGGATATGCGTGAGGCAAACAAAGTGTCGGTTTACACGGTGGAGGCCCATATCCGTTACCTGACCGAGGCGCATGAAGGTGCTGCCCTGCGCATTGGCACAATCGTGCTGTCCCACGATGCGAAGCGGCTACGGCTGCGTCACGAAATGCTGCGGTCGGAAGATGGAAAACTGCTGGCGCTGACTGAAGTGCTTCTGCTGCACGTGGACAAGACGTCGCTGCGGGCCTCGGCCTTCGCACCGCCGATATCCGCGCGGATTGCTGAGATCGCACGTTTGCACGCCGGGCTGCCACAGGGTGAGCCGGCGGTAAGCCGCCACTGGTAAGGGATTTGACTCCATGGATTTCGGGTTGAGCCATGAACAGGCGATGGTGGTGGAAACCGTGCGCGGCTTCGTGGAAAGCGAGTTGCTGCCGCTGGAAGAACAGGTAGAACGCAGCGGCGAAGTACCGCGGGAAGTAGGCGAGGCCATTCGCGCCAAGGTTCTGCAGCTCGGTTTTTATGCGCCAAACATCCCGGAGGAATATGGCGGCGGCGGCCTGGATCACCTGACTTTCACCCTGCTGGAACGCGAACTCGGCCGTGCCAGCATGGCACTGGGCGTTTTCTGGGGCCGGCCCTCGGGCATTCTCTGCGCCGCAAATGCCGATCAGAAGGAGCGCTATCTGTTGCCCGCCGTTCGTGGCGAAAGAATGGACGCGCTGGCGATGACGGAGCCGGATGCCGGATCGGATGTGCGCGGCATGAAATGCGCGGCACGGCGCGCGGGCGGCGACTGGGTGGTAAACGGCACAAAACATTTCATCAGCCACGCGGATGTCGCCGATTTCATCATTGTATTCGTCAGCACCGGCCCCGGCAGGATCACCGCCTTCCTGGTCGACCGCGGAACGCCCGGCTTCGAAATCAGGCCCGGCTATCAATCGGTTTCGCATCGCGGCTACCACAACTGCATACTCTCGTTCGAGGATTGCCGGCTGCCGGATGCACAAATCCTCGGCGAGGAAGGTGCCGGCTTTGCGCTCGCCAATACCTGGCTGCACGCCACGCGGCTTTCCGTGGCGGCACTCTGCGTTGGCCGCGCCAGGCGCGCGTTCGACCTGGCTTTGAACTATGCCGCGCAGAGAAGGCAGTTTGGCCAGCCAATTGGCAAATTCCAGGGCGTTTCCTTCCAGCTTGCGGATATGGTCACTGAAATCGACGCCGCCGATTACCTCACATTGGCGGCCGCCTGGCGGCTCGATCAGGGCGAATCGGCCAACCGGGAAATCTCGCAGGCAAAGCTCTATGCGTCGGAAATGCTGGCGCGGGTAACAGACCGAGCATTGCAGATTTTTGGCGGCATGGGCTTGATGGCCGATTTGCCGCTGGAGCGGTTATGGCGCGATGCGCGGGTGGAACGTATCTGGGACGGCACAAGCGAAATCCAGCGCCACATCATTTCGCGCGAATTGCTCAGGCCGCTCGGGGCATGAACCACATGGCCCCACACACTGCGCGAAAGACGTCGCTTAACCGGCTTTTTGCGCCGGCGAGTCTCGCCGTGTTTGGCGGCAAGGCGGCGGCGGAGCTGATCGGCCAGGCCGGCAAGCTCGGATTTAAGGGTCAGATTTGGCCCGTCCATCCCCGGCGCGGCGAGATCGCCGGGTTGAAAGCCTTCAGGAGCATTCAGGACCTTCCGGGTGTACCGGATGCAGCGTTCATCGGTGTAAACCGGCATGCCAGCATAGAGGTTGCCGCGCAATTATCGGCCTTGGGTGTTGGCGGCGCAGTCGCCTATGCGTCGGGTTACGCGGAGCAGGGCGAACAGGGCAAAGCGCTGCAAACAGAACTTGAGCAAGCGGCCGGCGATATGCGGCTGCTTGGCCCGAATTGCTACGGCTTCATCAACTACCTTGATCGCACGCTGATATGGCCCGATCAGTTTGGTGGCGGCGCAGTGCCGCGCGGTGTCGCGATCATTACGCAATCCGGCAATATCGGCCTGAATATCACCATGCAGCGGCGCGGGTTGCCTCTGGGCTATCTGATTACCTTGGGCAACCAGGCGGATATCGCCCATGCCGAGGCGATCGAGGCAGTGCTCAACGATCCGCGCGTAACAGCGATCGGGCTGCACATGGAAGCCGTGGGTGACCCGGTGGCATTCGCCGCAGCCGTTGCGCGGGCGCATGCGCAAAAAATACCCGTGGTGGCGCTCAAAGCCGGGCGATCGACGGCGGCGGCGGATATAGCGCTGAGCCACACAGGATCGATGGCGAGCGGCGATGCGGTGGTGGATGCGTTTTTCCGGCGCATCGGCGTGGCGCGGGTGGATTCGGTGGCGGCCCTGCTGGAGACGCTCAAATTGCTGCACGCGCATGGAGCCTTGCCGGGGCGCAGCATCAGCAGCCTGAGTTGTTCGGGCGGCGAGGCGGCGCTGATGGCGGATACGGCGCTTGCACATGGGCTGAATTTTGCACCGCTTTCGGCTCAGGTGCGAGCGGCGCTGGCTGAGTCGCTCGATGAGCTGGTTCATGTTTCAAACCCGCTCGATTATCATACATTCGGGTGGGGCGATCGCGAGAAGCTGGCCAAAACTTTCGCCGCGATGATGCGCGCGGGCGCTGATATCAATCTGCTGATACTCGATTATCCGCGCGATGATCAGTGCAGTCCAGCGGCGTGGGAACCGGCGGCGCTGGCCTTGCAGGATGCGGCCCGCGAAACCGGGGCGCGGGCCGCGCTGGTCGCCAGCCTGCCCGAGAACCTGCCCGAGGGGCGCGCGGAAGCGTTCTTGGCGGCCGGCGTGGCGCCGCTGCTGGGGATTACCGAAGCGGTCCAGGCCATTCATGCCGCTAGCGCCTGCCTGGGTGCCAGGGGCGGACAGCTGCTGGTCTCCGCCGCGCCCTCGGGCGCGCTTTCCGTTTCGGAGGCGCGGGGCAAGGCCTTGCTGGGGGCCTCCGGTGTGCCCGTGCCGGCGGGCAGCACGGCGGAGAATGCCGCTTGTGCCGCCGCCGTGGCCGCAAGAATTGGCTTCCCGGTGGCGGTGAAGGCCTGCGGCGCGTCGCTTTTGCACAAGACGGAGGCCGGCGGTGTGCGCTTAAACCTGCGCTCTGTCCTGGACGTAGAAATGGCCGCGCGCGCACTTCTGCCAATCACGGGGCAGGTGCTGGTGGAACGCATGGTGCAGGGCGCCGTCGCCGAGTTGATCGTGGGCATCTCGCGCGATCCGGTGCTGGGCCTATATATGTTGCTCGGCTCCGGCGGCGTGCTCGCGGAATTGGTGGCCGATAGCGCCATCGTATTGCTGCCTGCGTCGCGTGAGGAAATTACGGCCGCGGTTTCGGGGTTGCGGGTGGATCGATTGTTGTGTGGTTTCCGCGGCGCGCCGGAAGCCGATAAGGAGGCGTTGCTGGATGCCATTATGCGTATTCAGGATTTTGTCTGCGCGCATGCGGCAGATCTGCAGGAGTTGGATGTGAACCCGTTGATGGTGTGCGCGAAGGGGCAAGGCGCGATGGCAGCCGATGTGTTGCTGTGCATCTCGCCACAGGTGGCGCATGGCTGATTTTCCGCTGCGCATCACGCGCCACGGCGCCGTTCTGGAAGTGGTCCTGGATGTGCCGAAAGCCAACGCGATTTCGGCAGCAACCAGCCGTGTGATGGGCGAAGTATTCGCCGGCTTCAGGGATGATCCGGCGCTCCGTGTGGCGATCGTTACCGGGGCGGGCGAAAAATTCTTCTCCGCTGGCTGGGATCTGAAAGGGGCCGCGGCCGGTGAGCCGCCCGATGCGGATTACGGCGTCGGCGGGTTCGCAGGGTTGCAGGAATTGCCTGGCCTGAACAAACCCGTGATCGCGGCCCTGAACGGCATGACGGTGGGCGGTGGGTTCGAGCTTGCACTTTCGGCCGATATGATCATTGCCGCCGAACACGTGCGCTTCTCACTGCCCGAAATCAATGCCGGCACCTTGGCCGATGCGGCGACGTTGCGGTTGCCCAAGCGCATACCCTATCACGTAGCGATGGACCTGCTCCTCACAGGCCGCTGGATGGATGCGCAGGAGGCCGCGCGCTGGGGCCTGGTGAATCAGGTGGTGCCGTTGGCCGACTTGCTGCCCCGCGCACATGCGCTCGCAAAGATGCTGGCGGAAGGTCCGCCACTCGTATTCGCCGCAATCAAGGAAGTTGTGCGCGAAGCTGAGGGCATGCCGTTTTCCGACGCTATCGCTCGGATCATGCGGCGCGGGTTTCCGACGGTCGCCAGGCTTTATGAGAGCGAGGATCAGCTTGAGGGGGCGCGGGCATTTGCCGAAAAACGCTCGCCCGTTTGGAAGGGGAGGTAAGAATGTTCTTTTTTGAAAAAAAGAACCAAAAAACTTTTATGTCCTCTGATGGCCATGTTCCTAGATACGTGTGCGCAGGAAATAAAAGTCTTTTGCTTCTTTTCTTCAGAAAGGAAGGACTTTCTTAAATGCAACATTTTTCTGCCCTAGCCCTCGCTCGCAACGCCCTCACCGGCCATGTCGGGTGGCAAAAACAATGGCGCTCGCCCGACCCCCAGCCAGCCTACGATGCGGTGATTGTTGGCGGCGGCGGCCATGGTTTGGCGGCAGCGTATCACATGGCGCGCGATCACGGCATGAACCGCATCGCGGTGCTGGAAAAGGGCTGGCTGGGCGGCGGCAATACGGGGCGGAATACCACCATCATCCGGTCCAACTATTTGTTCCAGGAAAGCTCGAGCCTGTACGACCACGCCGTAAAGCTTTGGGAAAAACTCTCGCAAACATTGAACTATAACGTGATGTTTTCCCAGCGCGGCGTCATGATGTTGGCGCATACGGTGCACGACGTGCAGGTGTTTCAACGCCACGTGCACGCAAACCGTCTGAACGGCGTTGATAATGAATGGCTTTCGGCGGAGCAGGCGAAGGATTTCTGTCCGCCACTCAGGATTTCCCCAGGCATGCGGTATCCGGTTCTGGGTGCCGCGTTGCAACGGCGGGCGGGCACTGCGCGGCACGATGCGGTGGCCTGGGGCTATGCGCGCGCGGCCGATGCGATGGGCGTGGACATTATTCAGAATTGCGCGGTGACCGGCATTGTGCGGAATAGGCAGGGCGCGGTTGAGGCGGTGGAAACCACACGCGGCCTGATCCGCACACCCAAAGTGGGCGTATCGGCGGCCGGCAGCACCAGCCTTGTAATGGCCATGGCGGGCCTGCGCATGCCGCTGGAAAGCTATCCGCTGCAGGCGCTGGTTTCCGAACCCGTCAAACCCATCTTTCCCTGCGTGGTGATGTCAAACACCATACACGCCTATATAAGCCAGTCGGATAAAGGCGAAATGGTGATCGGCGCGGGGACGGACGCCTATATTTCATACAGCCAGCGCGGCGCATTGCATGTTTCCACGCATACGCTGGAAGCGATATGCGAGCTGTTCCCCGATTTCAGGCGGCTGCGCATGTTGCGCAATTGGGGGGGCATTGTTGATGTCACGCCGGATCGCTCGCCGATCATCGCGAAAACTTCGGTGCCGGGCCTGTATGTGAACTGCGGGTGGGGAACGGGTGGATTCAAGGCGACGCCGGGGTCGGGGCATCTGTTTGCCTGGACGATCGCGAAGGATGAGCCGCATCCGATCAATGCGCCGTTCACCATTGAGCGTTTTCGTGATGGTGTGATGATCGACGAAGCGGCCGCCGCCGCAGTGGCGCATTGAAGGCCGAAGATGCTTCTAATTCCCTGCCCTTACTGCGGTCTCCGCCCGGAACTGGAGTTTTCCTATGGTGGCGAGGCAGGCATTGCGCGGCCCGCCGATCCTTCGGCGTTGGATGATGCGGCATGGGCCGATTTTCTGTATCAGCGGAAAAATCCCCGCGGGCCGCACGATGAAAGGTGGCGCCACACCCATGGTTGCGGCCGGTTTTTTAACGCCCGGCGCAATACCGTCACGGACATGTTTGTAGCGAGCTGGAAAGCCGGTGAGGTGGCGCCGTGACCCAGGCGTTTCGTACGCAGGCTGGCGGCCGGATCGACCGGGCGGTAAAACTGCGGTTCTGCTTTGATGGAAACTGGTACGCGGGGTGTGCAGGGGATACGCTTGCTTCCGCATTGCTGGCGAATGGCGTGCACCTGATGGGGCGCTCGTTCAAATACCATCGGCCGCGCGGTGTGATTGCGTCGGGTTCGGAAGAGCCGAATGCGCTGGTGCAAATCGGCACCGGCGCGCGCACAGTGCCGAATCTCCGCGCAACCCAAGTGGAGCTTTTCGATGGGCTGGTCGCGGAAAGCCAGAACAGGTTCCCATCCCTGGAACGGGATATAGGCGCGCTGAACGATCTGGCCGCGGCATTTTTCCCAGCTGGATTCTACTACAAAACGTTCATGTGGCCCTCCTGGGGCTGGAAGAAACTATACGAGCCGATTATCCGCAGGGCGGCTGGTCTGGGGCGCGCACCGCATGCGCCCGACCCCGATGTTTATGCGCAGCGCTACGTGCATTGCGATGTGCTTGTGGTGGGCGCGGGGCCTGCGGGGCTGGCGGCTGCCTTGCAGGCGGCACGGGCCAACGCTCGGGTTATCCTATGCGACGAGCAGGCGGAGTTTGGTGGGTCTTTGCTTGATGGCGGCGGTGATGAGTCCGGCTGGCTTGAGGCCACGCTTGCTGAACTGGCCCTTGCGCCGCGTGTGACTTTGCTGCGGCGGACGACTGCGTTTGGTGTGTTTGCCCAGAATTTCATGGGGCTTGCGGAGCGTGTGACGGATCATCTGGCGCAGCCGGCGGCGGCGTCGCCGCGTGAAAGACTATGGCAGGTGCGCGCGCGGCAGGTGGTGATGGCCACGGGTGCGATTGAAAGGCCACTGATTTTTCCAGGTAATGACCGGCCCGGTATCATGTTGGCCGGCAGTGCAAGGGCGTATCTCAATCGCTACGGCGTGCTGCCGGGAACGCGGGCGGTGATCGCCACGAGCAGCGACGAGGCCTATGATGTTGCCGCGGACATGATGCGGGCGGGCATCGCCGTGGCAGCCATTGCCGATCTGCGCGAAATGGCGTCCGGGGCCGCCTTGCAGGCGCGGGCGGCCGGGATGCATGTGAGCTTGGGGGCGGCGATTACCGCAACAGCCGGGCGTTTGCGGGTACACAGCGCAACCCTGCGTCATGCCGAGGGCCAAAACGAAACGATCCGTTGCGATCTTGTGCTCATGTCCGGCGGGCGCACGCCCACCTTGCATCTCTTTTCGCAGGCGGCGGGAAAGTTGCGTTACGAGCCTGGCCTGGGCGCCTATGTGCCGGATACCGACACCGAAGGGATGATTGCGGCTGGCGCGTGCCGTGGCGTAATGGGCCGGGAGCGCGCGCGGGATGATGGCGAGCAGGCCGGCCTGCTTGCGGCGCAGCGGGCGCAAGGGCCGACACAGAGCGAGATGTTACGCCGCATGCGGCCGGAGATTCCTGCCGCACAGGTACTCGCCGCGACGCCGCATGGGAAGGGCCGTGCATTCGTTGATTTTCAGAATGACGTCACAAGCAAGGATGTGGCACAGGCGCTGCGCGAAGGCTTTGTCTCCGTCGAGCACGTCAAGCGCTACACGACTTGCGGCATGGCGACCGACCAGGGCAAGACATCCAACATCAATGCGCTGAATCTGATGTCCGGCGG
>Ga0116231_10008074_pt1 | contig 18729 bp, 15 predicted proteins | sample S1TSphgellanicum_2_FD_89695 | JGI IMG/M metagenome (GOLD analysis project Ga0116231, IMG submission 89695) | Host-associated microbial communities from peat moss isolated from Minnesota, USA - S1T2_Fd - Sphagnum magellanicum MG | ecosystem: Host-associated > Plants > Peat moss > Unclassified...
CACCCCTCCTTATATTTTTTTCTTGCCTTTTCCCCCCGTTTTGTGGTGGAGAAAAAAAATATTGGGGTGTATTTGTTGGGGGGGGGGGGGGGGGGAGGGGGGGTCCCATTCAATAATGTGTATTTTCTTCTCTAATCTCATAATTCTGTTTTTTTTTTTTTCCCTCATCCTCATTGGATGAAAGTCACCCAATATGATGAAGAAGACAAATAAGGATTGGTCATAGACAAAATCCAATTTGGCTCCTTCACTTTTTTTGCCCCTTTGTGACCTAAAAGGAACAAACATAAGACATATCTGTAGTGCCAACTCTAGTTATACCTTAGCCTAGGGTCAGTTTCCACATTGACAAAACAAATAATTTTTTTTTTCAAAAAATGAATTATTTTTTTTAACATTTGAAATTATTCAGAGTGTAGCCTATGATATAATTATGATGGTTTTCAACATGTTTTAACTTCATATTTTTCATAAAATTTCATTTCAGTATTTTCAGGATTATTTTAATGATGAAACTGACCTTAGGGTAAGGTAAATAGCAAAAATCCACTCTCTTCGAGCTTTATACCTGGGTGTGTAGTAGTAGCCTGTGCTAGTGTGAACTTTGGCATCACTCATCTAATTGAATTTGAATTTTGAAATTTTTTATTGAATTTCCAATGACAAATATTTACTCAAAACTTGACCATCTCCCACACCTTTAGATCTAAAATTCTAGAAATTCTCTTCCATAAAAATCTTTGCTCTTTGTTGGCTTTCCAACCATATCAAGTCTCATTTTTTGCATTGCATGTCCAAATTTGTTTTTATCATGACTTTTAACAACTAGGTAAATATCTTTACTAGTATTGAAAGAATATATTGAGGCTATGTTTAAAGCTATTCATTATTTCAAGCCAACTTTTGTTCAACCAAGGTAGATGATATCCAATTTTAACACCCAATTTGCATAACCAAAGAAATACACGGCCTTTGAATGAAAATCTAGCACATGGTCATAAGGATTGTACATGTATCGTTCATTCAAATCAACTCAATACCTAAAATCAAAATATTTTAAAATAAATAATGGAATAAAATTATGGGGTGTAAAATATTGATGATATTCACTTTTTTATAACAATATTTGCACATAACTTATACAAAATTAACACATGTTCAAAGGATGGAGTATGATATTGTATTAGAAATTTCTTAATTGCACACAACAACCATGAATTAGTTGAAAAATGTGTTTTGGTATTTTCAAATTACTTACATTGCCTTTGATAGAATTGAAAATAATGAAGCATAAGTAACTTGGCAATGTGATATATATATATATATATTGACATATTTAATTTTTAAAGAAAAAGCTTATAGAAACTCATATGATAAATTATATAATCTTTTCATGAAATTTCATTTTACATCTTTTAATGGAATGTAAATTATTTTTCATTATTTAGTTTCTCATCCATGAACATATATTTTTCATCAATAATTCTCAATTTTCATCTCTTTTGTAAAGCTTCATTTGTCATCATATAGGTAAGAGTCAAAAAAAAATAAATGACTTCATGATAGACATATCAAAAAGCTCTTTGAAAAGCTTTCTTGAGTAATGGATTGATGAAGACTTCAATGACATAGCTCAATGAACAAAAATAAAGTCAACTCGTTATTTTTAACTTTATCAAACAATAGTCCAACGTACAATTTCAAGATAATAATATTGTACTTCTTGTTGTTTCATGTTTCAAAAATGCTTTCAAGTTTTGCATATACAAACCCATTTACATATTTATTTGCACATTTCATGTCCTCCTTATGTTCATTTGTGTATTATATTAGGATTATGTTTAAGCCTATTTTGTTATACTTTGTCATATAGCTTGTGTGCATGTGATAATAGTTTTTATGGTCATGAATATAAGTGAATATGGAATGTTGCGTCCAAGGGTTCAACAATAAAAAGAATGTAATTTATCATCTCCTTTTGATGAATGTTAAACACATGAATTTGTAACTCTACACGTAAACATGATAAAAGCAAAATAGGATTTGTTAGACAATAAATGTGAAAAAAAAGATTAGCATTGAAAGGAACTACTTAAGCACAAAGAAAAAACTTGAATAAGAAAGTGAGGGTTATTACCAAAAATTTTTTTTGGGAGGAATCTCAATGTCTCAATGTGAGGCCTTTGGGTGGAAATGATGAAGACTGACAACTATGGTTATATGATTTTAAAATTATTGCCCTCAACATGAAGTTGGAGCAAGACTATAATTTGCTAAAGAATGACACTCCCTATTCAATACCAACAATTGGAACAAGTGTTATAAGATTCACGAATCCAACTCCACAACCTTAGTCAAAAATAAAAAGTTCCACAACCTACCATCACCATTTGTGGGTTATTTATTTTGCATTGAATCACTCCAAAAACTTCATATGAAAGGTTGATGGTTCCACAAGCTACCATCATAGCTTGTAAGCTATATATTTTGCATTGAATAACTCTAGAAAGTTGGTGGTAACTAATGTGAATTGAAAAATCATTTGTCCCTCTCTCCATGTCATTAAAAATCTCCTCATCACCATTTGAAGATGAACTAAAATCATGATTCCTAAATGAGGAGCTTGAGGAATACATTGAAAATGTGAAGAAAGAAAACTTCAAAGATAAAAGCTCCACTTTTATAATCAAATGCCAAAAAGATTTCATGATGCCTTTCACCTTAAATATCATATCTTACCATAAACTACCCTAAAACCCAAAACCTAATGATAAATTAAACCTCTAAATCCTTAACCTTAAATGTAAAACCCTACATATAAATTCTTAAACATAAAACCTAAACCTAAAAGTTAGAAGTAAACCCAAATCCTTAACACTTACACTTTAACGCCAAAACCATGAAACTTGCACGTTGGTAACATATACTACATATCTCATGAATAACCCATAAATCATAAACCCAACCTAGGCAACCTTTAGTTCACTTGAACCATGATAAGTTAAAATAGTCCCCAATTTTGTGGGTTGATCTTTAGTTTGGGGGTTATGTCCCCAATTTGCTTCACCTTAAGTTCAAAACAAATTGAGCATTAACTGGTGAAAAGGGGATTAAATTAGGGTTGACTTTAACAATATTTTTTCTATGTAGGATTCATATTTCTAAGATTTGAACTTGTTCAAAAGCCATCCTTAATCATTCACAACAATGAAATGGATCAAGAAATTTTGGAAACATCTCAAAGATAAGCAAGATGCCGCAACCCAATTTGTGACACAACAATAATGGCTAGAACAAACCTCTAACAAACCTATGCTAGTTTAGATTTAGCATAGTTGATTGGGGGATCAGGTTCCCTTCATCCTACTTACTTAAAAACATAGCCAATATTTAGGTTGTTACACATCAACATAAACACGGAACTCCTTGTCTCAAACCCAATTGATCAAAATCGGTGCACCTTCTAATTTTCAATTTAAGAGAGTGGAAGGCCTCAATGCATTCCTCTATCAAAATGGGAGGGGCAATCCTTCTGATAAAGCAACATTAATGGTAATACCATTAAGATCAAAGATCTAAAATAAACCTTTGATGCATCATGCAACCTGAGAATGCATTTAAGTAGTACAAGTGACAAGGAAGGTTGAAAGTTAAAACAACTATTCATAACTTGGAGATTATATGTTGTACAAGCTTCTTAGTTAGGATCCAGAACTTGCATTTGGCAAAGTTTTAGGAAAATTCCGTAACTTCTCACAATTCAAAATGCAATTTTGAAGACATTCCTTGTGTTTGGTCAAGAAAGTCCATAAACACAAAAACTGTCTAGTAAGATTTCCATATGAAGAAATCATCCTAAAGCTTTTCATAGTTGTCCTAGAAAGATATCATCAAATAAGGTTCTATCTGTTCACATCAGCACACTCAGCTAATTTATTTTATTTGACAACTTCACGGGAATATTGTTCCCTCAGTTTATCAGCAAAAACCAATGGGAAGCCCAAGAATTCTTGAGCCAAGACATTCACATACTGTATACAATTACCACACCCAGTGCAATGTACAGGATAGAGCAAATCGATGTGACTAAACAGCATGTAATACTGGTAATGAAGTTGTTTTTATTTTCAGCACATCAATACTTCCGCTTGGTCTCCCAGAGCACATGAGGCCCTTTGTAAAAGTCCAGTGAGATCAGCAGCTCTCTTCAGACAGTATCATTTCCCACCTCAATGACCCTTTTCTTCCCTCTTTTTCTTCCCACGTACTCTGAGCAGCTGTGACTGTTTTAACTCTCAAACTAATTGGCTTTCCTTTCCAAGTCCTACCACAAGCCATTTCAATGAAGCTTCCAGATATGGGGCACAAATCCTTCCAGACAAGCAGAAGGTGCAACCAAATGGGAGTAAAACAATTCCAGTATTTCAAGATGGGGACAACCAAACTTTCGAACTACCAATACCAGACTCAGATACAGGAGAAGCTGCAGCTTGGCTCTATTGATCTTCATCATCCACCTAATAGCAAAAGTGGCTTTCATGATCCAAACCATGACCTCCGCATTGCCCCCAGGTCATGGTCCCTACTCTAAAGATCTTTTGAAAGATTGACACTTCTGGTACTTCAAACAAAGGCCTGTGTGATTCTGATGCCTATTGATGCAAATGCTTGAATGATTCTTCAACCACAGTACCTGATGAACATGTTGGGTCCGCATTCCCCTCCTCAGAGCCAATATTGTCCTCTCTGGTGGTATTATGACACATCGCCTGTGAACAGTATTTTGAGCCTTCAATCATGGCCTTGAACTCAAGCAAGTACTGAGTGACCTGCCAGATTCGATCAACTCCCCACCTTTTACTTCTATGTCAATAATACAGTGACAGCACAGATCCTAAGAAAGAGTTTAGCCAATTCTACAAGGCAGAGATCACACATTGACACCCAGGTGCAGAAATGTCCACACAACCTATGTCATTCAGTATCCACTTGAATATGCTTACAAGATCGCCTTCACTGAGAAACCCCATCTAGGATGCCAGCTGCAGGAGAACATCTAAGAGACACTTTGCAGAAGGTTACAGTCTCACCTACTCTAGTTTCGTATGTTTGTAGAAGACAGATTGGACACTGGGGGTCTAATTCATTCCCATGTTGTAGAATTTCTAACCTTCACAGTCAGCAATTGGGGAAAAATGAGGCAGTGCACACTTCAATTAATTGATGACTACCTCTTCCAGGTTGCGCTCCAGTTCCACCACACGGCAAGTCTGCTCATGCAATTTTCTTTCAGTCTCCTGCAGCTGTCCCTTTAACTCATCCCTCTCCTTCTCCACACACTGTGCTGTTACTGTGGTCTGCCATGTCCCTCCCCATCATTAACTGAACATCCCATGTGCCTTGTCAGACTACCTAATATTTGTCTATCCCATTCTTTTCTTTTCTTCCTCGATGTACCAACCACAGTCAATGCAAAGCATCCAAAAGGCCTGCAGGAAAGCTATCTTTTGCATATATAGGACAATCAAAACATCAAATAGAGGGAGACATCAAATGCAATATCCACCCTGCCAAAGAACTATGAGCATGATGAAGCCAGGCCACATAGCACATGTTTTTCATGACGTACCTCATAGAGGTACTCTGGTCTTTTATGAGGGTCATGGTGGTCAAGAGCCTCATTCATTGCTTCCTCAACAGCCTTCTGGGCAGCTTGAGCTTGAGCTTGAGCTTGAGCTTGTGCTTCCTCAGCAATCTGAAGTGCTGCAACAGCCTGCTACAATATCTTTTTGTCAGCATCCAACTGACAAAACATACCAAATTCACAAGTCAAATTGGCATCTGACACCACTAACAACATTGAGCAGAAAAACCCACTGTCAAATGAAGAAGTTCCCTGACATCACTGTTGACAAAAAAATTGAGTAAACCTGATTATGTTATATCTCCCATGGGTAATCATCCCACCTGCAGGTAGAAAACAGAATGAACTAACCTGTGCAGCAGCCATGCCCGCTGCCACTTCAGTTGTATGGGCTCTTTTGTTACTGGCCCTACCTGACTCTTCAGCACAATTGCAGAACTCCCACGTACTGTCTTGCTCACCCTGCAAAAGCTCCCCTTCTAAACCAATGACATCTCTAACACCTACTTGCTGATCTTCAGCATGTGCATCCCACTCACTCCAGCTCATGTTCAAACCCTTCATCTCTCTCTCATTGCCATCTGAACCTGCAAAAATTTCATAGAAACAGTATATCAGGAAATGCAGCATGTGCTAACAAACTACAGACTCCATATCAACCAACCAAAGCAACAGGGGATTTATTCCAACATGCTTATCTGTGAGAGTCACACAAGTTGACTTGCTACAGCCAAATATTAAGGTCTAAGAAATCCCTAAGTCCTTCACCTTGGGTCTTCTATGGGCCATTGAGTCATTGATCAGAAGTGGCAAAAAGTGACCTCAAATTGTTTAAATCAGAACCATGAAGGTGCAGGCAGCAAAGAAATGCAGAGGAATCTAGTGATTCATTTCATAGGGGCTGAAATGTGAACAAGAAACTGACTGGGAGAGCACTTGAAGGTGCCATGGTGCTTGAGCCTGTTGTGCTGCAGAGGTTCTCTGGTTTCAGCATCATCCCCAATCCTCTCCGTAAAACTGGATCCTCCTTCCCCATCTCTTCCATTCTGAGAGTGCCCATCACTTGCAGCCCACATCTGCCTGAGCCCATCGGGTTCTTCATCAACCAAGACCTGCAAAGATCATTTGCTCATTCCCTGCCACAAATCTTGAAAACCTGAACCTAAAAGTATCTCCCTGCCTAGGATACAAATTGACATGCCACACACGGTGAAAAGACAGTAGTTCACAATCTTTGCCACTGGTGCTTATCTTGTTAGCAAAATGGCATGTGTATCATGAGCTAGCAGCTATTGAAATTGTGCATCAAATGGATGATCGAGTAAGTATGACCAACCTGCAGAGCCACAGCCTCGGCAAGAGCGGCCCCTTCTTCATCAAGAAGTCGTTCCTCCTCCTTGCGTCTTTGTTTCTTTTGCTCAAGCTCAGAGCGTATGGCTGCTGCTGTAGCAAGGGCTTTTTCAAGCCGCCGTTTTTTCTTTTCTGCCTGCTTCAGACGGTCTCTCTCTTCTTTGGCCTGCTTCTTTTTCTCTTTCCTAGAACTTGCTGAAGCTGGAAAGGGCAAAGGACCTGGGCTCAACCCCTGGTCAGCACTCTCCACCAGTGGCATTTCTTGTTAATCCACCTCATGTATACATACTGCTTAAAAACCAGCAATTGGAATCTTTGTTCAGTCTTTTGCTCTCACATCAATATCCAATGCCATCCACCATGCGCTCTCCTTACCACCAACAAAAAACCTGATCAGTACATCATCCCTGTGGCTGTGCAGAAGGCCGCACTGCACACCATGACCTTAATACATGTCCCTTCAAGGAAACAAATTGTACCCACCAGGCAAAGAGGCGCAACTGATAAGGAGTCAGATTTTGCTCCCAGTTTCCAAGCACCTCATTCTCCACCATATGGATTGCTGTTGTGGATAGATAGGTAAAGCAGTCCAGCAATAAAATTCAGATGCTCCTCCTGCTCCTCACATGGATCCTGCTGCTTGCTTGCTTGCAGCCTTTTCTCTAACCTGTAGTACTGTTCGTCTGCAATCAATCACTTGCTTGGAACATGATGGAAGTTGTTTAAGCAACCGGAAAAAAAAAAAAAAAACTACTTGGTATTAGGGTTCAGAGATCCAGGTTTTGCTTCTTATTACCACCAACAAAAACCTGATCAGTTAGATCCTTAAAACTGAGCAGAAGGGCTCACTGCAAGCCATGATCTTCAAATATGTATGTCCCTTGAAGGAAAACGAAATTGTACCAACCAGACAAAGAAACGCAACTAATAATAAGGCGTCGTTAGATTTTTCTCCAAGTTGACAGGCACCTCATGTATTCTCCTTCACCATGGATTGCTGTTGTGGACAGATAGGTAAAGCAGTAGAAGTTTGATAATAAAATTCGGATGCTCCTGTTCCTTCTCCTCCTCCTCACATCCGCCAAGCTGCTTGCTCGCTCGCTCACAGCCCTTCTGAACTACAATACCTACATCTGAATATCACTTGTGGAAGAAGTTGCTGACGCAAAACGAGAGAGAAAAAAAATGTACAGGTTTTGAAGCCGAGAAGAATAACAAAACTACCTCACGGCAGAGAGAGAGAGAGAGAGAGAGAGAGAGAGAGAGAGAGATCGAGGTTTAGGGTATGACCAGACTTAGGAGTTGTGTACAGAAGAAACTGCGAAAGGAACAACGAACCCTTTGGAGAGAAAGAAGAGCGAAGAAGGATCAGGAGCTTCGAACAAGGCTCTTGTAGAGAGCAAGAGTCTTGCTCTTAGCGCCTTTTCCTAAGGACCCTTTTTTTGGGTGCCTAAGGGGTACTTGCCAAAGCGGCCTTTTGCTTAAAGGACTTGCCAAAGTGCCCACAAAGCAAGCAGGATGACTAATGATAGTGACTTATCTGGGCCTTTTCATACATTAGAGAATGGCCAAGGCCCTTACTGTTGTGTTAGGCAAGCCTGCAAGGGACCCTATAGGTGTGCCAGAGTCTGGTAGGGGAGCCTGTAGTTGCACCAGTGCATGTCCCTATTGTATACTTCACTCACAAAGTAATACCATAGAGATATTAGTGCATTACTTAGAAGTCCGGGCCATGGTCACTTTAAATCTGTAGTGAATTTCAAACCCAGTTTTGCTCAAAAATTGTTCTATCACCCTTTTCATCTTTTCTTTGAAAAATTGAAGTGATCAAGAGGTGTACATGAAACATGTCGTCTTCCAGTAATCATCCCAAAGCTTTCAACCCACCTTATCCTAGTTGCAATGGTTTTGAAGGTGATGAATCAAAGGTCAATCAAATCCACCAAGAATGAATCTGTTTATGTAAACCAACACTGTTTGTACAAAATGCCAAGCCATAGATTCTTGGCAATCACATATCTGTGGGTATCTAGCTAATAGGTTTGAATAAGAACCCAAAGCTACTATCATGCTAAACTGAATTGAAACAACACAAAAATTTAGCTAATATTTGGTAACTATGCTAAGGAATAAATTCTGACCACCCTAGATGTTGGATTACTAACATGTCTTCTAAGAAGATAAATTATTTTCCCCTTTGTTGCTGTTCCATGGGTCATGATGAATTCATATTACAATCTACAATGTATGAATCTTCATCTTGGCCCGATCAATCCTTCGTACAATTAAGATGCAATAATACATGTGTTGAAAATGGAAGGTTGCAAACCAATCACTGGTGTACTGGTTTCTTCAACTACAACTCTGCAGACAAGAACATTGCATCACTTGAGTTCCATCAAAACTGGAAGATGCTTATGGATAGTGCATTAATGCGGCAGAATTGAATTTGTGCAATAGATACCCACATTAAAGATGCACTCTTTATTTGTGTTCGGTATGCATGGTGAATCTGAAGGGCTGGAAACCCTTTACTGGATGGGTTTCCTCACATACAACTCGTGCAGTGTCTTTTCCTGTCTTTAATTTCCAAAGAAACTGAAGGATGCTCATGGGAACAATTCCCTGATGCATAAGTTCAGAATTTTGTGTCACAGATAGATACAGCATAAATCTTCAATTTGCATGAGCATGTTTACCCTATCATTGTTGCCATTAGACTGTTTACTGGACGGTGGAGAAAGAGGGCAGTTCAAGTCCATCTTCCAGGATACCTGATAAGTGAGTGAGATGTTCCTACTGGTGTTGCTTCAGCATGTAACGAAACTCTGCCAGCAATGCAATGTGATCAGATGACCATTCTGGAGAGGGCAGTGCTGTGTCCTTCCGCAACTTCGACTCATCCAACAGCTCCAAGAGTGACTCCACTCCCAGTGTATTTTCTGAAGTCCACCCAACCCATCATTTCTCATAAAACTCCAAGATAACCCAATCCTACCAGTAACAGTAAAATCCAAAAACAACCATCTTGTTTGTTTGGGTTACTGTCTCCTAATGCAATTTGGGAATGGGCTATCTCCAATCTAAGTATACCCATCAGACTGATTAGTGGATAGTCCAACTTGTATAGCAAAGAGAAAAAAGAAGATTCTGACCAGTGTAGAAGATATAATCCAGTGTGCCAAGAAAATCTCGGGTACAATTGGTGAAAAGTGGCTCATTACTGTTTGGATCCATGCGCTGCCTCTGCCTGTCTAATGTAGGGCCCAGACCATTCATCCTCCCAAAGGATGAACAAGCACTGACCTGCAGATATCCCCCAGTTTCAATGCAAAGACTTTGCATTTGTTAATCACAGGATACAGATGAGGCAAAAAAAAGCTTCAAAATACTAACCAAAGGTAATGAATGGCATAGCTTGCTTGCAGGATGCAGAATGCCAAGGGGATCAGTGGCCAAATCGGGATGTGCTGCATCTACACGGCCTGTTGCCAAGAGTGAATGTGGGGCACTGGAAAACCAACCAACCATCAAAATTCAGAAGGGATATAACAGTAGCTCTGTGTCACCAACTATGACCCAGCACATCAGCTTTGTCTCCCTCTGCATAATCAAGATTAGGCAGCAGAGAGCTCAATATGAAATGGATACAAGGTCTTGCCTCAAGTTATATGTCCTGTGAAAAGTGCAGAAAACATTAAGCCTGTAAACCTCTCAACTTCAAATACTACTTAAAATTTACATATTTGCTCCAATACACACAAAGCTAACAAAGCTACAATTTGACCAACCTGCCAGGAATAGAGTTAAAGTCACCAGCAACCAACATTGGAATGTCTGCACTGGCTGCAATTTTCTCAAGCCCTTTCAATAGTGTATGCACCTGATAACAACAATGCCACAGTTAGCAATTTATAGCCTTCACAGACCTGCTCTCACAAAAAGTAGCACAATCAAATTCACTGCAGTAAACAAAACCAACAGTATCCATATCCTAAACAGAGGTGTGCAGTCTTGACAAACCTGCCACAGCTTGACATCTTTAAGCTCTGGATTTGCATGGATATGGGTGTTGGCCTGACATTGAAAACAAAACAACATATGGTCAAGAAAGGCATTTGCTGCTGTTTAGGTGGCCATATGTTCCACAAACATTTCCCTCCTATATCCTTTGGTAGAAAAAGGCTGATCCCACTTACCACACATAGCAGCTGGCCATGTTTGCCAGGGGCACCCTGCATATCCGCACCTATCTTGGTCTCCCGAGCCTCTAGCACTACTATCAGTGCCACATTGTCCTTAAGCAGCCGAGTCAGAGCCGCAATTTTGGATGAAGATGGCATAAGTGCCTCTGATAAGGACTGTGCAGCTTTATTAAACTCAACCTGTTTAACAAGACAGAGAGAAGGACAGTGATCAGCACTTATGACACTATCTGCAGAATTGGAATTTGTAACAGCTTGATATTAAATTGGAAACCTGTACCACTAGCTTTTAATCTCTCCATTATGTAGTCTTCATAAATTGGCAAGAAGTTGTTGACTCCACTGCCCTCTGATCAACAGCAATGATAACAAACCAACCTCATATTTTTTCACTAGCGTGAAACGACTGCGCCTGAAAAAAGTAGCACAGCCATCAGTTGTATAGGCAGTGCCTGTGTACACCTGTATGTGAACATTCAAACAACAAATTAGAATTCCCCAACTATGGACACCCTATGCAATTTGTCCATGGACCCTTGCACCTGGCAACTCCTACAAGTGAAGTGACTTAATGACAGAGTCTCAGGAGATTGAGAAGACACTAACTTGCATCTGTAACCAGAATAGCAAAAAGAGGGATGAACCACATGAGAATGTCAACTAAAAGGGCGCTCCACCTCAGCTGTCTTCTTCTTGTAAACTGCAGCATATCCATGCTTTTCCAACTCAGGAGCAAAGAACTCCTCAAAGTGATCACTTTGTACCTGTAATTCCAACCCCAAAATTTCACTTGTCAACCCTTTTGTGTGCCCTTGACCTCATTATGTCCAGGAATCTCCATGTCCCCAAATACGAGTTCAGCCAAACTGTGGCAATACACAAGCAGAAGCACGAGATAAATGGTCCAAAAGTCTGGAGACTGTACAGCAACGGTACCTCCTGAAGGCACAAAATATCAGCCTGATAACCCACAACCTCACGCAGAAGGTTTTGCCTTCGGTAGGCCCAAGAGAGTGCCCACGGTGGACAATAGCTATAAATGTCACTTCTGGCATAAAGGTCTGCTAGCACATTGTATGACAGCACTGTAAATGTCCCTGGTGCAACTGATCGTCCCTCCAATTTTTGAGCTGCTGGCAGCCCATCTGCAGAGCGCAGAGAAAACAAGCGGCGAGGTGTTGGAGATGGGGCAGGGATGACCTGAGACGTGAGCACAGTACTGGCCAAAGTAACACTCAATCCATTGCTTGCATTCACCACTGTACACTCAAGCTTCAACACATGGCCAATGTCATCTGCTGTTGGGGTGTATGTCTTGCCCTGTCCCACTTCCTGCCATGTACCACCACCATCTTCTCGATCACATGATGATGAGAGCTGTGCAGGTTTGGATAATGTTGAAATACTACTACAACTGCTACTAAACACCAGAGCTGGACCGTCCCCGACTCCGGCCCCCCTGGGATTCAATTTCAGATTGACAGCCCCATGGTTATCACTAGAGTCATCTTCCTGCAACCCATTCTCACAATTCGCATTAGCAGGAATCAGTGTATGCATGCTGTGATGATGTTGCCATGCATCTAAGAAGCATTTTGGGGAGCAGTGAAAGCTCTTGGCAGCTGCCAGCTTGATTTTCACACATGCTAGACATTGCACAGTTGCTAGTTTCAAAGGATGGACGCTGCAAACTGCCACTTTGTTGTTGTTGTTGCTGTTGCTGTGTATGCGGAACCTGTAACAGAGCATCCGAATCACAATGTATTGTAAACTTGCTGCATCAAGCTTTGCATGCAAGAATCACAGAAGAAAACCCTTGGGAAGCAGGAGGAAGAAGAAGAGAATCCAGGGGAGAGAGAAATGCAGAAAGGGTTTGTTACCAGCAACAGCGGAGATAGTAGCCATCAATGGGAGAGGACTTGGGTATGTCGTCGGTAGTCACGGAGTCGTCTGGCCGGCGCAGTAACACATAGGGTGACAACTCACAGCCGGCAATAGGAATGTCGGACGGGAGGTGCACCCGAATGACGGTCAGCATGCTTCTTTCTTCCCTTCTTCTTCTACCTCCAATCTCCTTCTTCTTTCTTTTGCTCTTCCTCCGACCCCTTGTTGTAATCTACTTCTTAACAACAGCGACGACGACACAACACAAGAGAAGAGTGAAGCAGAAGAAGAAGAGACTGGAGTCTCAGCTGTTGGCGGATCTGCCATCAGAAAGAGAGATCCCCCTTGCACCAAGAAACGCTTCTTGTTACTTCCTCACTTCACCATGCTTTTTAAGTATCGCTTTTCCGTGCCCCACCCACATTGCAATCCTCAAAGACCACGATCAGTCCAGAAATCCCACTGCTTCTAAAACCCACCCCCACAAAACCCAACATCCTAAAACCCCTCAATCAGTTGAAGAAGATCAAACCCTAAAGTATGCCATTGCGAGGGACAAGGAAAAAAAAAACAGTTGAGATGGGTACGTGCGCAAATGAAGAATCGTACTTAGGACTCGTCACAATTGTTGTGCAGAGCCAATGGCGATGCGTCAAACAGCGATTTGCGCATCCCACCACCAATCAGCTCTCTGATTAGGGTTTCGTGACTTCGTCGCACGCACTTTGCTTGTCGTCGTCGTCGTCGTCGTTCTGATGCTGTTCGGTGGTTGGGTGGGTGTGGTTTTTTCTTTTCTTTTCTTCTTCATCTTCTTCATCTACGTTGGCTGCAGCTGCAACAACTCAGCTAGCAATTTCTTCCCTCCTTGATGGAGAACAAAGTGGGAGCAATGGGCGGCGGTCGCGTGTGGATGCTGTGTATGTGCATAGCTGCGATCTATGCCGCGTATCTCACACAGGGCATCGTTCAAGAGAATGTGTAAGTTGTCTGGCCCACTCTGGGCATCTCAAGAACCAGAATTATGATTTTGTGTTGTTTGGAAGAGTGCAATCCAGTCAGGAAAAATAAAGGGCTTGAAACTTAAGCTCCATCTTGCTGTAGAGGATGACGAAATGCTTGTACAGCTACATATCACACATGTGCAATTTCACAAAGTTTGACAGTCGGTAGGGAAGTTTTAACACCTGTTTTGTGTTTGCAGATCGACAACTCGGTATGGAGAGAAACAAGAAAGATTTGAGCATCTTGTTTTTTTGAACCTTGCACAAAACGTTGTCTGCTTCATCTGGTCTCTTCTCGGTATGTATCCCCCTTCATCCTAAACCATACATATATCCAGTATTGCACATGCTGACTGAGGTGGAATGTTTTGCAGTTGTCACCAATGATTTTGCTTGTTGATCTTTTGGTGAGGGATACAGAGAACTGGGCCTGATCAGAGATATGTCAGGGAATGTATGTGTGTGTGCATGAGTAATTGATTGATGGGGGGATGGGGTTCTAATGCAGTGTTACAGCTATGGCCCAACAAGAAGGGAACACAAGCTCCTTTGACGGCCTACTGGACTGCCAGCATCTCAAATGCCATTGGACCAGCATGTGGAATTGTTGCCCTCAAGTACATCAGCTATCCTGCACAGGTAATGCACATGCACTCACTATTGGGAGCTGATGAAGTTGTCAGTGGAGAGTTGTGCCAGTTAGTCTCTCACTGCTACTTCATTGCGATGGGCTTGATTCTTTGTGGGTACCGCACTCACAAAGAGTGATGACTGCACTCATTCTTGTCATGTTAGTTTTGGTTTTGCTGGAACTGACACTGACAGTTAGCTTCAAAAGTTTTCTTGTGGAGTTTACTCCACAAGCTTAAACTCCACAAGCTCATCATAGATAGGTATGTGTAGATCTCTTTGTTTCACCTCATATGAAATCTATTGCAACTTTTTATCCTGAGACTGTAACTCCTTCACTAATAGGCCTTCAACTGCGTGTGTACTGCTTGATTGATTTCTTTGTATTTTATACTTTTCCAAACGAAAACTTTTAGTGACAGATGCACTTTGTGATTCAGTGGAAGCAATTGGCTTGTTTGAAGGTTCATGTTTATAGCTCTAATCTGAAACTTCTTTTCATCTTGGAATTGACAGGTCCTGGCTAAGTCTTCCAAGATGATTCCAGGTATGACTCCTGGCTTCCTTGTGACTAGTGGGTAGAAGATACTACTCATTGGTGTATGTGGCAGAGCTGGCTCATTCTTTCACTGTTCAATTAGTAGTTACTGAACTTGTTGATGCTAATGTGAAGCTTGTTGCGTGTCTGGGGTCCATATGGGATGATATCATAGTGATGTTTCTGGGAGCACTTGTATATGGAGTGCACTACACAATACAAGAGTACCTCTGCACATTCCTGGTTGCAGGTGGTGTCTCTCTGTTTGCACTTTTCAAGGTAAGTTTGCAGTAACTCTTGTACATTGCAGGAGGCAAAGTACAGTTTCAGAAATTGCAGCACACTTTTTCTGAGTGTTGAGTTTGGAGGGCTTGTTTTGCAATATTGATGGTTGTTATGCACGATGACCGTGGGGGATGCAGACACATTCAAAGGTGGTAAGCAAGATAGCAAGTCCCAATGCACCCTTTGGTTACGCTCTCTGTTTTCTGAATCTCGCATTGGATGGCTTCACAAATGCCACACAAGATGCTGTCACAAAGAGGTAAGAAGTATTACCCACTTCTCCCTTTCTCTCTTGCTTGTCAAGAGGCAAATTCTGGATTACTGCGATGAGGGGAATATCCTGTTTGTAAGCTCTGTGTTTGCTGTTTGTGCTAGCCTGCAATCCTAGAATTGGGCATGTAACATGCAGAAGCTTAGGGTAAGGGTTGTCTAAGAGGAATATGTTTGTAAAGTCTGAAATAGTCATATTTAGAAGGAAAAAAACAAAAGCATAATTAGTGAATTGAGCGCTGGTTTTAGCACTTAATTTTGTTGCTTTTGAGGAATATATGATACCTAAGCATGAGCCCTGGAAGTCACTCTCTTATGTCTGTGTGGATGGCAGATATCCAAAGACTAATGCATGGCACATGATGCTGGGCATGAACTTGTGGGGCTCAATCTATATGGCCATCTACATGTTTGGGTTTCCGAGTGGCAATGGCTGGGCAGCTGTGGAGTTCTTGCGTCAGCATCCCAAAGCTGCATGGGACATCTTTCTCTTCTGTTTGTGTGGTGCAGTGGGGCAAAACTTCATCTTCCTCACCATCAGCCGCTTTGGGGCACTGACAAATACAACCATCACCACAACCCGCAAGTTTGTAAGCATTCTCATTTCTTCACTGTGGAACCGGAATCCTCTGTCTTTTCAGCAATGGACAGGTGTTGTCATGGTGTTTACTGGACTGTCATACCAAATCTATCTCAAGTGGAGGAGAAAAAGTCAGCACTCCCACGGTGACAGCAAGAAATCCCCACATGCGGTAGAACTATTGAAGAAAGCAAAATAAGCCAATCCTCATCAGGTAGGGAACTCCAACATTCATTCTTCAGCCCATTATTTGTTGAGCATAGCCCAAGTTACTGTAGATGTCATGTGCAAACATGACTTGTGGATCTTTGGCTGCCATATGGGCATAAAAGAGAAAGAGACCCATTAATATTAACTACATTATGTACTGCATTATGCCTAAATTGATATTTTTGAGCCCTCAACCCCTAACATTGGCTTCTGTTCTCTGCTCCTTGGCACTACATGTTAATGTTAATGTTTGAGATGGGTGTTGATGGTCAGTTAAAGCATCTCCATCCACACCCACTATTTGAGCCTCTACTAGTGTTTACCACATCCAACTTAGAGTGTTAATTGCTTCGCCATACCCACCCTAAGATAGCGGTTTTTGGAGCAAATTTTTGCCACTTGGTGACAAAAGAAAATCCAGTGTGATGCATACCAAGGTTTTTTGTGCCAAAAATGCACCAAAGCTGGTGGATTTTGAGGAAAATGTTTGTATAATTGTCATATTTAGACAATAAGCCACAGCTGGTTGCCAAAATATAGAAAGGATTGCTTGCATGCCGACGCATAGCAAATACTGAAGCAACAAGAATCACATTGTTTTGCATGGGGTAAGGCTCTTGGATGAAGGCATTATTGGAGTAAAACCTACATGAGGACAATAGTTGAATGTCAGCCTAAACATTTCATGTTGGCCCAATTTTGGTAATGCCTTCATTTGAGATCCTTGTTCATTGTAAAGGAAGCCAATGAACAAGATTAAAGAAGATGGCTCCAATAAATGTGTATGAGTTTATGATCTTGCTTCATAAATACTAAAAACTTTAGCAAGTGTAATAACCCTTCTTGTATTCCCTCCCTATTGTGGAGGTTAATTACACCAAATAAATTTATGTCCGTTGAATGCTTTATGTATGATGTAAAAAAAACTTCTTAGAAATTTTTAAGTGTATGTGGAAGGTGCGTTATAACACCCAATATTTCCTCTACCTTTATAATAAATCTAAATTATCGTGTGTGCATTTTTTTTCTTTTTTTTTTCTTTCATTTTTAGTCCTTGAGCAAATACCAATAAGGGGATGTGATCATTACTTTCAATATGATCAACATTACTTCAAGGTATAAGCTTGAATCATACATGTTCACCCCATTCTTATTTTTTCATGTTACAAAATAAACATCACATTTGATATTTGGGCCAAAATATGTTCAAATTGTGCAACCTTAATATCATTGGAAAAGATTCAATGAAATTTATATGATGGTGAGTTTGCATGATTGAAACAAGATCATTTTGTTATTCTTAGGGATGTTTTGGGAAATTGTAATACAAATTGCAAAAATGATTCCCAATGACCTACAAACCACAATTTATAGAAGGCAAATCATGTTTGATTAAAAAAGGTTGACATGAAATATTGGTTACTTATAAGAAAGATTTTCACATGCCCCAATTACTAATGTTTCATAAGCATTATGAACCATTTGTGAGACACCAAGTTTTCTTGATTTTTGAATAAAAGATTTTAAAATAATTGAAGTGTTGTATATGTTTTGATGTAGTCCCCATGAAGAAATACATAGTTTGTTGCAAGAAATGTTTAAGCTCCAAGTTTGTAAAGTCCCCTTCACCATTGTTGTCCCCATGTATTGCAAGGTCACATCTTGCATTGATATGTTACTATTTTAATTGTCATTGTTTTTTATGTGAATGTTTGTTAGATAAAAAATCAAGCTAATGTGTGAATATAAGTATAAAATTTTACCATCTTGCCATCTTTCTAATACTAGTGGGTGCCCGTGACCTTCGGCCACTGTGAAATCCCTTGGTTTCTTTAAACTTGGTTCGCGTTTTAGAAACTTTTAACTTTTTTATTTTTTTATTTTTATGTGTTTTATATTTTTATTATTATTTTGTGATCATCCAACCGGACGGACATTTCATCCATCCCCTTAATCGAGACGGACAGTAGCTAAAAGAAAAAAAGCTTCCCCAAAATTCGTCTCGTCATCAAGCGGACGAACATTTCATCCATCCCCTTAATTGGGACGGACAATAGCTAAAAGAATAAAAAGGTAGTCTTGGTCAATACAAAAAAAAAAAAAAAAAAAAAAAGATTCTGGGCTGTCCAAGG
>Ga0116231_10008075_pt1 | contig 18728 bp, 14 predicted proteins | sample S1TSphgellanicum_2_FD_89695 | JGI IMG/M metagenome (GOLD analysis project Ga0116231, IMG submission 89695) | Host-associated microbial communities from peat moss isolated from Minnesota, USA - S1T2_Fd - Sphagnum magellanicum MG | ecosystem: Host-associated > Plants > Peat moss > Unclassified...
CTTTTCCATGTGTGAATAACATGGAATTCACCTCAGGCATGTTCACATCCAAGGTGAACATTCGTCCATTCCTTTCCCCTTTTGCAATCAATTTGCCTTGGTTCTTCATGTCTGTCATAAAACATCCATTTGGGTTGAATGTCACCTGTAAACCTTGTTCCATCATTTGGCCTACAGAGACAAAATTTTGTTATGGTTAGAACATGAAGTACATCTTTCAAGTACTTTGTTTGCCCATCTTGCATGCATAATGGCACCTTGCCAATTTGTGTGATGGGATGTGTAGTGTCATCACCAGTTTCCACAAACCTTAGTGTTTTCAAATCTTTTGTGTTTCTAAACCATTTTCCATGACCAGTCATGTGGTTTGAAGCTCCAGAATCCACATACCAGACATTGTTGTTTGATACACCTCTTATCATTAAATTTACCATGTGCTGCATCACAAATAGTTGCTCATCACCTTGATTTTTAATTGATGCATAATTCCCTTGTTGCAGTTTTCCATTTCGTGCATGATGTTCCCTTTGATAACAATTTTTTGCCATGTGCCTAGGTTTCCTGTAATAGTAGTAATTTGAATTACTATTTGGTTATTGACCTCGATGACTTCCACTATGACCTCCACGACTTCTTCGACTTCCTCTTCCTTTCAAAGTTTTCTCGTCCACCTCCGTGAGCTTGACCTTCATGTTGATGATGTTCACCATGCGAACTTTCATGTTGATTTGGAAATGAGGTTTTACCACCTCTACCTCTACCTCTACCTCTATTAGTATTTGAGTAGAAAACATTTTCTTGTGATCCTCCATTGGATGAAGTACCAAAAATTCTCATATCTTCACTTATAAATAGTGTTATTAAGTCTTGGAAATCGAGAAATGTTTTTCAAACTACAATTGAAGTACCAAACTGACCATAGTTTTTTCCAAGTCCATTCAAGGTGACGGCCACTAGATCTTCATCTGCAAGATTTTTCACTTATGTAAAATAATCATTAATGTTCATCTTGTTTTTCTATAGATCATGCAACTTTTGCTTGAGTTACATTTTGTGCACTTATGTATTGGTGCTATACATCTTCACTAATGTATCCCAAGCTTGTTTGGGTGAGTTTGCATTTTGAATATGCATAATCATGGAATGGAACACATTCATAGAAAGCCACTATAAGATTTTCCTTGCTTTTTCATGCCAAGATTTATTGGCTTGAATTTGTTGTTGTGTGGGGTTTTCTGGGAGAAGAGGTTTTTTCTCATCACCAGTTATGAATTCCTAGTAGTCTTTCCCCATCAAAAAATTCATAATCCTAAATTTCCACACTTGGAAATTGTTTTTGTCTAGTTTCTCAATTGCAATTTGAGAAAGACCATCCGCCATTTCTTAATGCAACACTCAAGGTCTTCTTGGGGTTTTGCAAATTATTTTAATTCCTTCTTTAGGTTTTTAGGATTAGGTTTAGGGTTTTCCTTCCTTAGGTTTTTAGGATTAGGGTTAGGGTTGAACAAAATGGACCTTGTATATGTATGTATGTCTTGAGTATTATACGAAATTTTATACTATACATAGGTTTTACGTGTATGTACGCATCTTGTATAATATTTCGTATGGTATTAAGTACATGATTACATACCACATTTTTGTATGAAGGTTTTGATAGTGTATTTGCGCTTCCCAATTTTCAAACTCCTTCCTTCAAGTTCTCCCAAGTTATATTTGCTCCACTTCAAAAATTTGTTTTGATGTCTTCTTAAAACAAACGTTTGTCATAGCAACTTTGCAAAGTTACACCGTTCACATATGACCTTAGATCGATATGAAATTTTGGTGAAACATGAAAAACTATGTCTATTACCTTCTCTCAAAATTTTAGCTCATTTAACTTCATAAAATGAGAGATCTTGTTACTTCCTTGAAATCACCTCAAATTGGGACTTGAACACAAAATGACTTACAATTCGCTCTCAACAACTCCAAACTCCTTGAAATTTTGGGAGACACGTTAGATATATGTCTTTTATATGTTTGAAATTTTTTAGCTCTATTGATAATGACCACAAAGAGTTATTGTCACAACCCTACTTTGAGAGAGTGTGAAGATGAAACTCACATTCCCGAAATGGGGACTTGGGAGTCCTTTGGGACTCTCAAAACTTTAGAGTTTGATTGCAGGGGTCAAAACACCTTGCATTGAGGTGTTCTCTATATCGTTGGAAAGCTATCAAAGTGTAGATGTCAAAAATGGGCTTGTTGAGCCATTTGGACATATACAACACACGTTATGGTAAAAAGAAGGGTCGGGAGTCAAACTGGCAATTTGATTCCCAACCATTAAAAGTCGGGAATTGACCTGACCTCGAAGCATGCAGGTGGAGTGCGATAAACCATTTCAAAGAAAGTTCTCCATGAGAGCTATAAGTTTGCTTAAGACTTCATCCCAATTGGAGGTCTTAGCAAAGAATTATGACCTTGCAAAGTCCCGAGAGTCCAAATTGGGATAGTTTCAGGACTCCTCTTTGGGAGTCCCGGGACAAAAAGCCATTTAGATGTAGGTGCCGCGGAGAGCCGCAAAGAATATTATATGGGGGAAGGTGGTGACTTCCCCTAGGTTTGGGCCATGGTGAGTCTTGTGAGTCCAAAGTTGCCCATGGCTTGTCCTGGCACTAAAGGTTCTCCAGAAAGTGAACTAACCAACTTGTTGGTTGGTTTGATGCAGGTTCGAGTAAGTAACTAAAGCTTGTCACTCTTCTTAGTTTCATCCCAGAGCTTTAGCACGCCCCTCTACCCCTTCTAGTGCTAAGAGTTGGGAGTGTGCCCCGAGTTCTTCACAATTCCACTGTTTGAATAATTTAAGCCCATCTTGGGTCTAACTAGGAACTTGGGAGTGTGTAAGTTATCACTTTCAAAAAAAACTAACTTCAAAATTAAGACTGAAACTTTAGATGCTTGAATCTTTCTCAATACATATCCAAATGACATGAAATTTCTTTCACATATATACTCTTTTATGATCTATAAGATCCCAAAGCTGCAAATCCAAAAATGCTCAAACAAAGGAGATATGACCAAAAAACCAGATCTAGCACAAAGTTTTTAAAGGTTCATAACTCTCACAAAACATATATTTTTCTTTTGAAAATTTGAGAATAGAAGTGTCTTATAATCTTCTATAATCTCTCCAAGTTTCACTCCAAGATCTTTTCACAATAGATCTAGATCTAAATTTAAAGATCTGACTTCCACAACCCTTTATATGTTGATCTCCTTTCACTTCCTTTTTTTTCTTTTTTTTCTTTTCACATTCTTTCCTTTCCCCGTTTCTCTTTTGCACTTGACAAACTCCTATGATATTATTAGAGACTCTCAAACTCTAATTTTAAAGATTTTCTAGCTTTAGATCTTTTTCAACTTTCTCATTCAACAACCTACGCTCTAATACCATCTTAACAAATAGGAGATCTACTCAAGTGCAAACATAAATATTTATCGAAAAGAAATTACAACATGATGTTCACAACACGAAACATAACATCAAAAACTCTTTAAGGTTCTTGTCACATGAAATACACAAACTTGTGCAATGAAGAAAAGAGAACCAAACCATCAACACCAAGGTATTTAACTAAAAGACCAAACCACAAATAACCAAATTAATATAAGTAAAGAAAGTAATTCAACCTTATGAAAGTAACCTAATTACTTTCTTATTCCAGTAACTAATGAAACCTAATTAGTTGAGTTTGAATTCTCAACATAGTAGGGCTTCGAGACCTATACTAATATCATCAAAAATCTCTAGTAATGTAATTACTTCCTTAAGCGATGTCTAGGTGATTAAGTGACAAAATACTAGTTTAATTAGTTTGCCATGGCTCTCCATGTTCTCAAAACTAGATAGAGTTTTAACCAAGGGCTCGTGGGCTGCTTTGAACCTTTGTAAAACCTTTGGTCCATGTTGAATGTCTATATAGGAACCACCTTCAAGCTTTCAGTAGCTTGGGCATAAGTTATCTCCTCTTCATTTCCCTCTATCCACTCGTGGCTAGCTTGTTGGATGTAGGAAATGGTGTGTGCTTCCTTGAGCATATAGTGGTGAGCCATAGGATTATGGTTCCCATGTAAATCAAGGGGTATGTATCCCAAGTGGTGGCCATAAGTTTTTTAATCCACTCAGTAGTACGCATGCTCAAATTGGTTGTCAATTGTGAATCCTGGTGTAATAGTGACGTGCTCCCAAGCTCCTTGAATGACTCAAATGTGAGTCTGAAGTGAAATCAGCGAAATAGTAAGGAGTTGGGGCATGCTCTTTGGCTCGCAACATTTTGGGGGTAGAGGGGTGTGCTAGAGCTCCGAGATGGGACTAGAAAGAATGACAAGCACTTAATCATTCACACGAACTTGCATGAATCAAACAACAAGTTGATTAGTGCCTAGTTGGAGCACTTTTGGTGCTAGGGCGAGCCACGGGCAAATTCGGATTCACAAGACTCATCACAACCTGGACTTGGGGGAAGCCACCACCTTCCCCCTTATAGTATACTCTGTGCCTCTCCACAAGGCCCACATCCAAATGGCATTTTGTCTCGGGACTCCCAAATGGGAATCCTGAATTTCCCAAAGTTGGAACTCTTGTGACTTTGGGCCCCATAACATTACGTGCAAACCTTCGATTGAGATGAAGTTTAAAGTGAAGTTATAACCCTTGTCGAGAACTTTTCAACGGTATGTTGCACGTCACCAGTACACAAGGAAATCGGGTCGAATCTCGACTTTTAGTGGTTAGGAGTCAAATTGGCAATTTGACTCCCGGCCTTTCTTTTGGCCATAACTTGTGTTTGAGAGTTCCAAATGGGTCATGCGAGACCATTTTAGAAATCTACATTCCAAAATATTTTTAATAATATAGAGAACTCTTCAATCCAATGGGTTTGGACCCCTGCATTTGCCTTCAAAAGATTCGGGAATCCATCGAAACTCCAATTCCCAAAATGAAAGTTCACTTGGGAGTGTGAAGGTTCATTCCCTCACACTTTTTTGCATTCCTGGGAGTGTGAGATGTGACCTCTAGGCTTCCTTTTGGCCCACAACCTTGTAAGCCCTTGCTTTGGTCGTGAGCCCAAGGCTAGGGTTGCGACAAACAAGGCTTCTTGCCCAATGAGCTCATCATAACTGGTGGCATTGGTGATTAAACATTTCACCTGTAGGCAAAGGCAAGGGTTTGCAAAGGTGCGAGCCAAGACTGGGCTCGAAAGTCACATATCATGCTCTCAGAAACGCAAAAGAGTGTGAGGGAATGAACTTTCACACTCCCAAATGAATTCCCATTTTGGGAGTTAGAGTCCTGGTGGACTTTTGAATTTTCAAAGGGAAATTGTAGGGGTCAAAACTCATTGGATTGAAAAGTTCCTTATATGATTGGAAAACAATTGGAACGTAGATGTCTAAAATGGGCTTGCATGACCATTTGGACACCTGAAACACAAGTCATGGCCAAAAGAAGGGCTAGGAGTCAAATTGGCAATTTGACTTCCGACCACTAAAAGTCGGGAATCACCCTAATTTCCTTGCGTGCAGGTGACATGCGACATACCGTTGGAAAATTGTTGACAAGGGCTACAACTTTGCTTCACATCTCATCTCAATCAAAGGTCTACACACAATGTTATGGGCCCCAATGTCGCAAGAGTTCCAACTTTGGGAATTTCAAGACTCCCACTTGGGAGTCTCGGGACAAATGACATTTGGGTGTTGGTCTCGTGGCCAAACACAGAATATACTATAAGGGGGAAGGTGGTGGCTTCCCCCAAGTCTGGGTTGTGGTGAGTCTTATGAATCCGAGTTTGCCCATGGTTCTTCTTAGCACCAAAAGTGCTCAAATTATGCACTAACCAAGTGGTTGTTTAGTTTGTGCAAATCTGTGTCAATAATTGATGCTTATCCTTCTTCCTAGTCCCCATCCTAGAGCTCGAGCACACCCTTCTACTCCCAAAGTGTTACGAACAAAGGAGTCTGCCCAACTTTTTACTCTTCCATTGTTTCCACCTTAGACTCATATTTGAGTCTATAAAGGGGGTTGGGAGCGCATCATGACTGCTCGAGCTCCTCTAGCCTTAAAAATAGGACTTGAACTAGATGTGAATCCATTAGTCTAAATTACTTGCCTAGTGGCAGAAACTCTGGGTGTCACATTAGCCTCTTGTGCCGCAAAGTAGAAAGGGTAAAAAAAAGTGGTAAATTTTAGTGTGAGACTAGAATTGTGTGCATTATAAAGAATATATTCCCCAACCATGGTATTGTGTGAAAGGCCATAGAACAACCTAAAAGGTCGCTCCCGTGATCTTCAACCTTGTACAAGGTGGGCATGACTAGCTAGTTGGGAAGACTTGCCTTTTAGATTAGCAAGTTGAGCCCTAAATGATTCAAGTTCATTTTGTAGAATTTGAATTTAAATGGCATGGGCTTGAAGCACTCTTTCTTGTTAACATTGTGTTCCTTCTTTTTAGCATTCTTATTAGAATTACATTTGGTGGGGAAAGCATGAGTGCAAGGTTGAGGTGCCTTGGCTTTTGGTTGAGGGGCAATAAAAGATGCTGGCTGATTTTGTCGTGGTTATTGGAGTTGCTTCCATTATGGAAACTTCGCAAAATAAATAGCTTCATGATGTCCCTCTTTCCCACAATAATCACAAAGAGATTTTCGGAAGGAATGTTGCATTCATTAGCTTTGTGGGCAAGATTGCCACAATAGTTGTAAGAAGGTAGGATGGGTGTAACTGAATGCACTACTTTAGCCATTGAAAAAGAATGTGATGATCTGGTTGGCGCAGCTAGTGGAGGTTGAGGCCTTGAATGTGAGGGAGGCCTCATAGTATTAGCCTCATAGTGTGCATGAGCCAATTCCAACTTTTCAAAAATGTTGTACACATCCAACAAAGTGTATGAGTCTCTAAATTCTACAAAAAACTCGTTGCAAAACCTACGTATGGAGTGTCAAAGTACCTTCTAATGAATGAAGATACCGATGGGCAGCTTCTAGGTTTGTGATGCTCTGAGTATCTTCTTTGAGCTTGAAAAGCTTCGTGTAGAGCATCTTGAGGGTTTCATCCTTTTGCCAAAAGAAGGTGGCAAGTTACAAAAAATTTTCAGAACTTTTGATCGGAAATTCTAGCTCAAGAACTCGAAAGAATTCTCCCACTAGATCAACAAAAGCTAGTGCATTGATGGTGGGAGGAATGTTTGCGATAGCAGCAATGAGTTATTGAGGAGAAAAATTTACTAAAGTAAGTATCGGGTTTAAATTATTGGGCACAGTCCCATGATGTGCAATTGCAACTTGAAGTGCAGTTTGAAAGGCGGTGGTGATGGCTATGCATAAGCTAGATTAGGGATTTGAGTGACGTTGTCGCAACTCTATTTTGAGAGAGTGTGAAGATGAAACTCACACTCCCGAAATGGGGACTTGGAAGTCCTTTGAGACTCCCGAAACTTTGGAGTTCGATTCCAAAGGTCAAAACACCTTGCATTGGGGTGTTTTTTTATATCATTGAAAAGTTGTCAAGGTGTAGATGTCGAAAATGGGCTCGCATGGACCATTTGGACATCTACAACACACATTATGGCAAAAAGAAAGGCTAGAAGTCAAACTGGCAGTTTGACTCCCGACCATTAAAAATTGGGAATTGACCCGACCCCGATGTGTGCAAGTGGAGTGCAATACACCTTTGGAAAGCTTTCAAGGAGACCTACAAGTTTACTTCAGACTTCATCCTAATTAGAGGTCTGAGCAAAGAGTTATGACCTCGCAAAATCCGACAAGTCCAAATGGAGACAGTTTCGGGACTCCTCCTTGGGAGTCCTAGGATAAAAAGCCATTCAGATGTAGGTGTTATGGAAAGGTGCAGAGAATACTATATGGGGGAAGGTGGTGGCTTCCCCCGAGTCCTGGCCATGATGAATCTTGTGAGTCCAGAGTTATTCGTGGTTTGTCCTAACATTAAAGGTGTTATAGAAAGTGAACTAACCAACTTGTTGGTTGGTTTGATGCAGGTTTAAGTAAGTAACTAAAGCTTGTCACTCTACCTAGTCGCATCCCGGAGCTTGAGCACACCCCTTTACCCTTTCTAGTGCTAAGAGTTGGGAGTGTGCTTCGAGTTCCTCACAATTCCGTTGTTTGAGTAACTTAGGCCCATCTTGGGTCTAACTAGGAACTTGTGAACGTGTCTAGATTATTGGGCACAATCCCATGATGTGTAATGGCAGTTTGTAGTGTAGTTTGAAAGGCGGTGGCGATGGCTGTGGCATAAGTTGGATTGGGGATTTGAGTGACACCCAAAATCTTCGGAGAATGTTGCTTGTGGACATTTAATGCCTCATAGTGCACGTAATGGGCCAATTGTTTGAATGCCATTTATTGTAATTAGCGCCACACATGAGTTCTAATTCACAAATCATAGTTGAGAAAGTTGCCTTAAATTTCGTCAAAGAAATGGTACCTAGCCTTCCATTAAACTTCTCAATTCTCCCAGAGGAATTGTTAACTTCCATGGTGTATATGGGTGTAGAGGTAACAGCTTACAACGAAATATACGATGATGGTGTGAAAGTAGGTGCAACAGCTGGCGTACCCCATTGATTAACCCTTCTAAATGGACTCTGATGTACCGATGATGTAATGTAACCTGAACTTAAATTCCTAGTAGGAGTTGTACTAGATGACGATAACGATGTAAATGTTTGATGGTACTGTTATGAAGATCGTGAGCTTAAAGAAATTAGCTCAAAGGGTTGTGTGTTATTTCGTAGCTAATACCTAGGTTTTGGCTAAACGGTAGTGCTCTCATCATTCGAGGACATGGTGTTGTCCCATGCCCCAAAATTTTGTAACAATATAGAGCACTAGCTATAAAATTCTAACACAACGTACGGTTTGAAGAATATAATGCGTTGATGGGGATGAATGGTGAATGGACGTTGATGAATAAATGTCGGTGGATTGATGGAATCGAACAGACAGATGATGATGAACGTCAGATGGAATGGGGACAAACGAAATCAAACAGATGGATGACAATGGACATTGGAGCGAATGGGGACGGATGTCGATTGGAATGGAATTGCCGTTGGACGGAACTCAAACAAATGTTGGATGGAAGTCCGATGAAAATCTGATGTAAGTTGGACGGATGTCCGACAAAAGTTCGACAAAAGTCCGATGGACATCTGATTGTGACATCGAACGGACGTTGACTATGACATCAGCCGGATGTTGACAGTGACATCAGAGGGACATCGACTGCACCGGCCAGTGACATGACGTCCAACGACGTGGTAGCTAGCAACTATGGTGGCATTACGACGTGATGCGACAACTATGACAACTATTGCGAGGCAAGCTTTGCAATGATGGCAGATGCCAATGTGACAAACACCGTGCTGCAGCTCGCAATGATATGTTACAGAATTTTATTTTTTTTACTTCAAGCTGCACCCAAGTCCAAGAATGTTCGAGGCGAAGGCTTTTGTGCGAGAAAGAGTGTGTGTGTCTTTGCACGAGAAAGAATGTGCGTGTGTCTTTGTGAGAGAGAAAGAGGAAAAAAAAAAAAAAAAAAACTCTCTAGGATACATCACTCCCCCAATCCTAGTTCTGATGGTTGGCAAAAATAAAATAACACAAGTTCCCTCCAACAACAACAACACCAGTAGCAACACTAGTAATAACAACAGCAACACCAGTAATAATACCAGTAGTAACACCAGCAACAACAACACCGATAATAACACTAGCAGTAACACCAATAAAAAAAACTCAAGAACTTAAAACCAAAAGAAATCTGCTGTTTTTAACATTAAGCAATAGAGAGTATTTTTTCTAAAATTAATTTACAAAGAAGGAAAGAACATGTAATGTATGTAGATGGTGGCTGTGTAATAGCCACCGTGAGCATCTAGAAATTCAATCTGACTATGGAGGAAACTTTCCCTTACAACAAAATTCTAGAAAAACTAAAAAGACAAGGGAAGGGCTTGGCCTTTTATACAACTACTAATAAGCTGAAACCCTAAGCACCTAATAATGTACAGTCACCTAAAAACATACATTAACCCTAGAAGCTTACATTAACCCTAAAAGGCATGATGGGCATACCCATAATCGGTCATCATGTATGAGAACTTGTGTGGGCATGACATTGCCATGTTAATATAATATTTTATTTTGTCTAGGTGGATAGTATTTGGTTTACATGGCAAGAATATTCTTTAAAAATTTTATGTTGTTCATAAAAGTTCTACTCATGTGCTTGTTGTTCACTGCTCACAAGTTCATCGCTCATGTTCACACGCTCACACAATAGTTGCGTTGCATGGATTTCAATTGAAGTTAAGTGGCCATGGTTGGGTGGCCTTGGATATTCTTGAAACCACTGCAACCAAGAGGTCTTCCACATTACAAGGACAAATGCAAATTCACATGTGCATTGTTTAGCCATATCCAGTCAAGAGGGCATAAGTGAGGCTAACATAACAAAATGTTCATTTCACACACTAGCCCCTGTGTTTTATGGGTGGTTCAAACCTATAGTAAATAAAGAAGCAAGGTATAAACCAATGTGGTTTTGCCCTGATGATAAAGATTGACACACTCCCAAGTTCTTAGTTAAACCCAAGATGGGATAAGTTACTCAAACAATGGAATTGTGAGGAACTCGGGGCACGTTCCTAGCTCTTAGCACTAAAAGGGGTAGAGGGGCGTGCTGAAGTTCCGGGATGGAACTAGGAAGAGTGACAAGCTTTAGTTACTTACTCGCACCTGCATCAAACCAACCAACAAGTTGATTAGTTCACATTCTGGGGCACCTTTAGTGCTAGGACAAGCCACGGGCAATTTTGGACTCCCAAGACTCACCACGGTCCAGACTTGGGGGAAGCCACCACCTTCCCCCATATAGTATACTCTGTGCCTCTCCGCGGCACCTACATCCGAATGGCTTTTTGTCTTGGGACTCCCAAGTAGGAGTCCTGAAATTGTCCCGGTTTGGACTCTCAGGACTTTGCGAGGTCATAACTCTTTGCTCAAACCTCCAATTGGGATGAGGTTTGAAGCAAACTTGTAGTTCTCCTCAAGAGATTTCCAACAGTGTGTTGCACTCCACCTACACGCACTGGGGTCAGGTCGATTCCCAACTTTTAGTGGTCGGGAGTCAAACTGCCAATTTGATTCCCGGTCCTTCTTTTTGCCATAACTTGTGCTGCAAATGTCCAAATGGTCCATGCGAGCCCATTTTCCACATCTACACTTTGATAGCTTTCCAATGATATAAAAAACACCCCAATGTGAGGTGTTTTGACCTCTGCAATCGAACTCCAAAGTTTTGGGAGTCTCGGAGGACTCTCAAGTCCCCATTTTGGGAGTGTGAGTTTCATCCTCACACTCTATCAAAGTAGGGTTGCGACAAGGACTGACATGTGTATTGGGTGATGTTCATCATTATGTGAAGGGGAACCTCAAGTTCTAAATGTGTGGCTACTTTTCATTGGTATAAGATTCATGCACATGGAGGTTATATCCTTCAAAGAAGTTGGGTTTTGTCTTCCTAGGCATGCACATGCCACACAACCTAGGGTTGGAAATCTAAATCTAAATGACATACCAATTTCAAAACGTGACAACAAAGTTGTGCATCATGTTCCACCTAGAGGGTAAAAACACACTACATTGGACTTTTTTGGAAGTCACAATGGTAGTTTTTTTTTTTGAGATTCAAGTATTGTTGCATTGTATTCAAATCTATTTGAAAAACTTGAGAAAAATGAGATGAAAAAATGAAACCTACATTTTAATCTTTCAAACCCAAAAAAAAATAATACCAAAAGGATAAATGTTCAATTCAAGGTGGACTTTACAAAGGATGGTACATCCAATGTCATAGTTCAAATTACCTTACAAAATTATCATTATGGATTTTTTTTTTCTAGTAGAATTGAAAACTAAACCTATAATTTTTTACCGCCACTCATTAAAGTACCATAACACTTAAGATGAAAAATCCAAGCAAGAAAAAGTCTCTCAAACTTTTTAAGATTTAAAATGAAAATTTCAAATTGTAAAATATATTTTGATATCTAAATTGATTTTTTCAAGGCCCATAATTTTAGAGGTTTTAAATTTTTTTAATGGTGGTATGAATTTGGAAATGGAAAAAAATGTGAACTTCAACATCATTTAAATGTTTTTTTTAAAAATCATTAGATTTGGATTGTAAAAATGGCCTTTCATCCACCCTTTTTGGGTGAGTGTAATGTTCATTTACCTTGGAAATGACCATGATAGTAGGTGGTTATTTGGGAAAAGCTTGTTGGCTGTTATTTTGCATGTCAAACATGTTCTTGCTCCTGGGTATGGGCATGTTTACTCTATTGAATTTCATGGTGGTGTCATGTTTGTGACATATGAAATGACAATTGGGGTGATCCCTAATTGCACTTGTCTTGACTTCGTGTCTATGTTGACAAGTTTGAAAAAAAGAGGAAAATTTGTCCCTTGCAAACATATGCGTTTCATTTACAAAATTAGGATGCTTTGTGATCATAAAATGGATGATTTCATTAACTAGCCTACATTAAATATCAATGAAGTCAAAAAGTTGTTGGAGTGAGAGATTCAACTTGGGTATAATTATTGCAATGCTAGGGACAAATGTTGTTTTGTCATCTTTCATGTACCACATCCGCATGTGATAAATATCATTTGGGCATTTGATGTCAATGGAACTTGGAAACAAAATGTTCATGTTCAAAAATTTGCATTGGTTTCATAGTCATAAATTGAATTTGCCTTTCATAAACATTAGACAAATTGTAAAGCCATATCACATGTTTGTGTTTGTTTAAAATTCAAATTCTGCCCATGTGTTGAAATTTTCATCCATGCACATGATGAATGTATCAAAATTTTCATCCATATTTAATCATCCAACATTCATCCACTGGGGTTGGTGAATTGCTTCAACTTCCCTTGTTTTAGGGGTAGTGTTACTTTCAAGCTCCAAATTTTGGCTTTATGCTTGGGCTCCACATTCATGTGACAACTTACTTCCCATTCACAGGAATATTCCATTGCATAACCTTAGTGTCTAGTGGCCTAAAACCTAGTGGCCTTAATATTAGATCCATGGATGATTATGGGCTTGGTGACGACAAAGTGTGCCAAGCTTGATGGATGAAGTGGCTAGTTGACGCTTACAACTTTGATAAATTTCCCATGGTGGTATGGGATCAAGTGGAAAGGCGTGAATGAATGGCCTCCAATTAACACCTAACATCTTTAATTCAATATTAAAGGACTTATCTTGATCATGGATGTTACCTTCCAATAAATCAACCCATGGGGAAGCCCTAAAAATCTAACCAACATAATTAATTTATTGGCTTTTCCTATTTCCCTCCCATTGAAAGTAATCGGCAAAAAAACTTTATTATTTCATGTTTGCCATCTTAATCAATCATGGGTGATTTTTTCCCAAAAGTTCAAGGTAACCCCCAAGGGGTACAAAACTGCCCCTCCAACCAATACAACTTATGATGTACCATGTGTAACCATCATGTGGGCCCACATTATGGTGTAATCAATCAGTTTAATGGGATTAACTTGGATGGCAACCTCATGTTTAATTAATCCCCAAACCCTCTTTGACCTACCCAAATTGACATCAAGATTTGATATGGGCATGGTTCCAAATCAACATCAGTCAAATTTAAACCTTTTTAATGTTGTTTTGCCCAACATCAGAAGTTGAACATTCGAATCCACCAAAATCCTCTAAGGTGGTAATGTTGTTGCATACCCTTTTCAACTAAAAAATTCCATCACATTATGTACCATGACCACATTGGGAAGAATGCTTGTTTGGTTCATGGGTGGTCATGTTGGGACTTCTTAGAGTCTAACTACCACAAAATGCTAAGGTGGCATCTCCACAACAAGTGGTTGGCTAGTTCTAGGAATATCCTAATATATTATTACTAGTATTGATTCATCAATTGGTGTAGCTGACATCCTTGTGATGGCCTCATCTTCACATAATGTGGTAACCAAATGAAACATTGTCACAAGTTGAAAATTAAGAACATCCAAAGTTGTGGTGAAAATAATAATGTTTGACATATTGTTGTTGTCCCCAACAAACTAGTTGGTGCCTTTGTTCCAAAGATGGAACCAAGCATCTGTCTAACTGTAATTAATACACCACCAAAAGTAGATTATCTTTAAGGTTGGAAACTGTGTCCAAGCTAGCACAAAGGATTGTGGTAAGCAAACCTAATGTTAAGCCTCCCCATGTTGAAGATCCAACTTCTCATTAACGCTTCATGGTTTCAACACACTAGCACTTGCCCTAGTCATCATTGCTATTGTTGAAACCTTGATTAGGTTTCCATCACTAGAGTTTTGCCTTTGAAACATGATCCCCTTGAATATTGGACATTTCATCATCTAGGGCCAATGGCCTTAAAAGTTTGGCCCCATAAAGAAATCATGAGTTTGAATTAAGAAATGATGTGTCTCCTTGATTTTAAGGCATCCTTAACACATACACATTATATTTCAAATGTGCCACCACGTTGGACAACATATTCATCACCAAAACATCCAACGATGCAAATTGCACCTCCATGTTGTTAGGTTGGTAATTTGGACTTGGCTTGGTGGATGGCCCTTTGTTGGTCATGCCTTTCCCTTTTTGGCCCTTGTCAAAACCTTGGATTTCCCTGCATTTCTAGCCTAGGATTGGCCTCGTAAAAACTTAGGGTGTAGTTTGAAACAATGGTCTACGACATGACCATAAACCTTGCAGTGTGAACAAGATTGGGGTTAAGGTTCGTGGTAGTGGCCTAAAGAGGATTATAGATATCCTTCTTTTGATGAAGGTCACCACATCTCCAACATTTGTTTTCTCCCCCTATTTTACCGAATATGATGAAAAACCATTTTTGAATTCTTGTTTGGGCCTCTTGCCTTTTTGTGATGTGGCTTTGATTGGTTGACCACATGTTTATTGGGCTAAAGGTGCCAAGGAGTTTTTTAGGTTATCATAGTTGCACTAAGGGTTACCACTTTCTTTTCAATCACGTTTCAAATTCAATGCGTTCCAAAACTTTGAACATCCGTATCTAGGTTGGCTATGTCAGCTACCTCAACACAAACTCCCACACATGTCACCTAAAATCCTTGTCTAGGATACCATACCAAAACTAGACTCGGGCCTTTGTGACTCTTTAAGCCACATTGATCAATCATTACATGTAGGCATATGCCTCCCATTAACTTTCATGGCCCGGTTTACATTGAAAATCTTACAAAGTGTGAAGTTTTTCAATCATGACTCCTTAATAGTTGGCTCATAATTCCTTGAAGTGCTAGTAGTGGCAATTGGTGTAAAAGGAGCTATGGTTCCAACTAAAAAATAGTTACTTGATGGAGCCACACTAGCAAATGAAGAAGTTCATTCTTATTATAGAAAAGTAGTTGGGCGACCAATATTGACACAAATCCTTAATTTCAACTTCATGAACTTGGTAAAAATCATGGCTATCATTCATAGGCCACAAGTGGTCCTTCTAAATGCTATAATAAACCTTTTTAGGTTAGGAAATGAATAAAGAATTGGGGATTTTATACACTACAAGAAATCAAGGTTTTTTTTACTAGAAAAATTGGTCAAAAGGCACCCCAAATGGCCCCTGTCTAATTTGACCAAGGTGCCATCTGGGTGGAGTCATATTGACATGTACCATTAGCAATCATAACCATTGTTTAATGTTTTGAAATTTGAATTGCAAATAATAATAATAAATATAATAATTTTTTTATAAAATGTTATTGTGAATACATTATGTACATATCATAAAAAATTGGAATCAATATAATGAGTGAAAAATACATATAAAGATTTTCAAGGCTTTGTAACCATTGCTTAAAAGTTGCCTAAAAGCAATTTTAACATTAAAAACACAATTTGAAAATATTTTTTTATGACATATTTTTGGATATTTCTTAATATACACCTTTACATAATAGTATTAAGAAAACTTGAAAGATTCTTAATGTTTTATTGAAAGACATATTAAAAAGATTCTAAGAACAATTTTCGAAAAAAGTAGTGGTCTAAAGGGGCACATGTGGCTCCTAATAGCATGGTTGGACCCATCTTGGACAAGTTGTTTTTGATAGGCCACTTTGATTGGGTCTTTTTGGTGGTTTTTTGGGTTGGTTCTTTTACTAGATTTTTTTACTACTCAACAATATTTTGATAACAACTATATATGATTTAATTTTTAAGTAATAATTATATTATATATAATTATAATCATATTTATTTATTTGTTAAATTTATTAATTATTAAATTTATTTACCGACATTACCTAATAATAATGTATAAAATAAAATAAAATAAAATAATTTACCTACCCACCCTATTTAGCTTGGGCCCCCTAAGCTAGGTAACCAATCTTAGACCTACTTGCTTGGGTGGCCTAAGCTACCTATTTAACCCATAGGTAGTCAATGTTGTATGTGTGAGGACTTGAACTCTTCACTTCCATTTTGAAGAATCAAGTCTTTATCATTAGACTATCATTTCAAAAGTAAAGAAGTTTTGTCATCGTATTGAAATAAACTTGTTTGAATTTTTTGTTTTGATGTACATATTGTAGCATTCATCAATGAACTTCAATATTTTTGCATTATTTATCTAAGTAGGAAATTATAACATGTACCAAGTATTTACTTAGATAACATGTATTTACGCCTAGTAGGCTATTACATGCTATTAATTTAATTTAAAAATAATTAATAAAAATAACTAGCAATGATTAATTAATTACTATCAATTATAAATAAATAAATAATATAATATAACCAATGATTATTTATTATTAATTAATAGCTATTAAATATAATGGTTGATTATTTATTATTTACTATGAATTAATATTTATCAATTAATGTCTAATGAATTATTATTAATTAAATATTAACTAATTAATGTACTAAATTTGAGTACCTACATGTGGTTAAAAGTAACATGTAAGTAGCCTATTAAACTTAATAAGTACTCACTAAGTGTAATTTGCTTAACTTAAGGCTTATCAACTATGAACTTAAGTTTGGTATGTAGGCAAAATAAATTTGTAGGTTAAATATCCAAATCAAAATGGTCAATTTGACTATTCAAAAATAAACAATGAAAACATTTAAGAAGGGGAGGACATTTTTGTAGTTGACAACATACTACAACATGATGTAGCATTAAGTATTGATGAAGACCAAGATAACCATTATATGCTTTCACCACCACAATGTTATTACATAAAAAATGCCACCCAACTTTGTTACCATAGACACATGCACACCACAAAGTGACCAAAAGTTAATAGTTAACTTGAACATCCCTTAATCCAAAGGAAGATGATAGGGTATATGTATTCTAAGGTGGCTCATTTTTGGCAAATGTTCCATTCCCTAAAAGTCCATATGGTAGTGTTAAAATGGTAGTCTATTTTGATATTATTAATTTAGTGAGGAATTACATGGTGGTTAATGAACTAAAAAGTCCATATGAAGAATAGCCATTGTAATTTTTAAAAAAAATGTACATGTTAAGAAAATAACAATTGAAATCCACCCAAAAATGAAGCCATTCAGAAGTTCATAACTTTTTTTTGGTTAATTTTTTTCTAGTAATCTTTTTGCACATATGTTCTTTTTGTTTTAACATATCATATATAAGTTCCTATAAGATATCCCAAATAAAATTCATGTGAAAAAATGCATGTATATAGAGGTACAAACAACAAACTAGTCCATATTTTTCAACTTCAAAAGTCCATTACTATATATTTGATGTATAGATGTTATAATGTTTTTTATAGATATCTTTTTCAAGTTGAAAATCTATATCTAGCCACAAATTTGGAAAATTATTATTTTCATGTTATGTTGATAACATGTAAATGCATGTCATTTTGCAAAAAACTGGATCATGATGCAAAAAATGAACCACCCTACTTTGCAACTACCCCTTAACCAAGTTTGAAAAATGATGTTTAAACATTTGCCAACTTGTTTTCATTGTTGTCGATAAGGAGGAATAGGGGCAAAAAACCATTAGTTAGTTATATTCAAACACACAATATTGTTACATCAAACGAGTACACAAGTATTTTATAACAAAAGGCATTGGAGGAGGCAATAGAAGAAATTAGGTAACAAAGTTGGAAAAAGAAAAAGGAAAATCATGCTAAATGTGTAAAATTTTATAAATGAAATTGAATGAGTAGTTCCATGCTACATTCACAACCAGTAGTGGGTAGAGTTCATGACATTGTGTCTACTACTATAATCAAGGATTAAATGGTGAAAGATTTCATAAAAACATTCAAGTAGGCATCCATGTTCAACCACTTGGACACCATAGTGTGAATCTCCACAACAAATTACATGATGCACATCAAGAGGTGGTGGCGTGATAGAAAACAAAAGAGGTTCAATAGAGATCAACCATGCAATTGCTATACAACATGTCCCTTCTCACTTGTGAGAGTTGGGAGATCCTATCTAAGAGCTTCCAACCTATTAGGGGGGGGGGGGGGGGGGGGGGGGGGGGGGGAGAGGAAAGAAAGAGAAAAAAAAAAAATAAAACAGTGGAAAACAGGAGAGAAAAAATAAAAAAAAG
>Ga0116231_10008076_pt1 | contig 18727 bp, 13 predicted proteins | sample S1TSphgellanicum_2_FD_89695 | JGI IMG/M metagenome (GOLD analysis project Ga0116231, IMG submission 89695) | Host-associated microbial communities from peat moss isolated from Minnesota, USA - S1T2_Fd - Sphagnum magellanicum MG | ecosystem: Host-associated > Plants > Peat moss > Unclassified...
TATCGAAAAGCTCAAAAACTTCACTACTGGGTTGATGAATGGAAGCAATCACAGTGCGACCATCTCTGGACAAGTTCCTCAATGTGGTCATCACAAAGAATGCCGAGGCACTACACCACCAAGCCCACAAACCCCATGTCTTAAACCCCCATGAGCAAACAAACAACCCCAAGAAAGACGAGCAAAGCTCTTGCAAGCTTCTTCTTCTTCTTCTTCAGAGTTCCTTCTTCCAGAACACTACTACTGTTTTCTCGATCGTCTTCTCCTCAGCGAAGCTCTCGTACCTGTCGAGGCCGCTGGTGGGTTCGTCCAAGAAAAGCATGCGAGGACGAGTGAGAATCTCAAGGGCAATGCTCACTCTTCGCTTCTCGCCCCCACTCAAACCTCGCAGATGCCAGTTGCCGATGGGCGTGTCGGCACAGTCTTGGAGACCCATGTCGCTCATGGTTCTGTCGACGATGGCCTTCCTCTCCGCCTGCGACATTCCGTCTGGTAACCGCAGATTTGCAGAGTAGTTCACCGTCTCTCGCACCGTCAAAGTTCCTATCAAGTCATCCGCTTGTGTCACGTATGCCTGCAAACATCCCATCGCGGATCATCATCATCTCTCTGCAACAACAGCAACAGCGACGAACCTCTCACACACACACACAATTCTGCTGCAAGCAAGTCTAAAGATCAATGCGGGAAATGGAGAACTCTTGTTCTTCTTACAGCTGCACCATAGGAGAGGCCTTTCTTCTTCCCATTCACGAGAATCTCGCCTGTGAGGGTGGCATTCTTCGCCAATCTGCCTGCAATCACCACAAGCAAGTTTTAGTTCGTGATGCAAAACTGCCTGCAAGACTGTAAGTGTTGTTGGGTTCTGCAGCTCGATCGCGGCCTCAGGCACCTCATGAACAACACCATTCAGCAGCAAGACTTGCTTCTTCTTCTTCTTCTTTCTTCTTACCTGCGAGAGAGTCGAGAAGTGTGGACTTGCCGGAGCCTGAAGGACCCATGATCGCAAGCATGCCGTCAGGCTGTGCGTATCCCGACAATCCATGGAGCACTGTCTGATCCTCGCCCTTAGCATTGGTGACGGACACCCACAAGTCTGACCACGTGAGTCTTGCGCAGGCGCTGTTGTCGTCTCCAGCTGCTGCTAATGCTGTTGCTGCAGCAGCGTCGAAACCTCTAATGGTGAAGGCGCTGCTGCTGTTCTTCTTCGTCTTCTTCTCCATCAACCCGCCGGCGCCTGCGGATGCAGCGGGCGCTCCAGCAGCTTCATGGAACTGGAACATCTGCTCCTGTTGCTGCTGTCCCGGATACAGCTTGTTGTTTCCTCGCCCCGTCTCCTTCTTGAGATTGAACTGGAAAGAGGGCTGCTGTTGCTGCTGTCCGGGATATAACAACCCGGGCATTGGGATTGCCACAGAATCGTCGTAATAGAATCTCCCGCCATTCATCTCGCGGTACTGCTGCAGCTCCATGGATCAAACTCGATCGATCCACAGTTCCTCCTTTACAGCAGTTCGACCTCGATCACTCCCGGTTACATCATCTTCTTCTTTTTCTTCCGGCAATTGCAGCAGCTCTGGGCGCAGTTCGAGATTCTTCGGCAACAGAAGACTTACAAACGCGTGAGTGAGTTCAATCAAGCAACTGGGACTGAGTACGACACTCACTGCTGCTGCCTCACGGACCTGCAGCTTTGGCACTTGCTGGTTCTGAGGTTGCTGCTCCCGCTGTTGCTGCTGCAGCTGTGATGTGTTTGTGTGGATGTTGTAGGTAGTTCTGGTGCTATAATAAGAAGTAAGGAGTGAATGCTCATTAGTGCGAGATATGCAATCCATGGACTGAACCCTCGTTATGCGCTGCGAGTATGTAGCAGCGGACGTGCTGCAGTTACGGCAGCCGCTGCAACAAAAGCGCGAGAGCGTGGGATTGGGGGGCGGAGGCCGCGCGGGGGAACAGAAGGGAGAGCGATGGCGGCGGAACACAAGGGAAGAAGAGGAAGGAAGCGGACGACGCGACGCGACGCGACGCGACGCAACGCGCGACAGATTTCGTGTCGTTCAGCGTCCTCCGCGACGCACGAGAGAGAGGTTTTTTTCGCTCCGGGCAGACCATGACGGGTTGGTCAGAAATGTTTTCAACCCGGGACTTTGAGCTCATTTATCACACTGGGACTACAGTTTTTTTTTTAATTTTTTTTAAAAATTGAAATTTTAATCCCAATTTTGGGATACTGAGAATGTGGGGAAATTTTCTAGCAATTATTAAAATTAGTTGAATTTAAACTAGAAAAAAGAAACATTTATCCAACACTTACCCTTTTTCTTTTTGGGTCAAGAAACCACAAAATTTCTCCAGGAAAAAATCCCAGGCCAGCCATCACCATTGCCATTGCCCCCCTTGGGCGGGTCCATACTCCATACACCCAACCCTTACCCTCGACCAAGGTATGAACCAAGGGTAAGGGTGGGGAGGGTATATGGATGAACCTTGATAGTTTTCATCCACACACCTTTGTTGGGCAATGGTTCTCTATTTTTAAAAGAATGAACCGGAGGGAAAGGGTCGGGTATATGGACCTTTGTTTTGAAAAACTATTGATTGGTTACACCATGACAACATACATCGGAGTTGAAATTTTTACTATGTGCCCGGCACATTTTTTCATCGTTTTATTAAAAAAACATAGCTTTTTTAATTTTCATTGACCTATTATGGCGAAAGATGAAATCGTCAACATTATTAGGAAGACACCTAAACTTCACAAATACATGGCAAAAAGAAACATTATATGCATAACATATCCTCCGTATTAAGAAACAATATATGTGAGAGTAGAACTTGGAGTTGAGAAAGCTATGTCCAATGGTGCATTGTAACACACAACAATACTTACATAACATAAGTTAGTGATATTCAATTTGAATTTAAAAAATTTGGATGTGAAAGTTATTTTTTTAAATAAATCATTGTTGACATGTCCTTAGGCTTCTTGTCAAATGGTATTCAAATAAATATTTGTTATTTCACATAGTTGTAATGGATTATAACCCAATGCACACTCCTTAGCTTCACACAATTGAAGGTTAAATGGGAGTGCGTGAATTCGAGGACAAGAGTAGAGGAGAATGCTAGTGCAAGTTCATGAACAAGTAACCTACACAAACCAAAAATCAAGTTATTTAGTACAAATTGAAAGCAAGTGATAGTAAAATTTAGTCACAAATAACTCAAATTCATTTGATCGAAATAATTTAAACCTTTAAAAAAAGGCATCATTTTTAATTTTATAATATATTTTATGATTGATGATATGGGCTACATTAAAAATAATTAATTTTAGAATTCTCAAGTGAGAGTTTTGAATCAAGTTACAAGTCTTACAAATTTGCAAGTTTATAACTCAAGCATATAACCTTTGATTGAAAAGTTTCAATGGTTTTTTCTTTCTCATATTTCATGTTCAATTCAAAGGCAATTTGATTTTAATTTTTTGAATTTTAATGGTTGGGAGTTAAATTGTCAATTTGATTCCTAACTTGAACTTTCAATCATCAAATGAAAAATATAAAATCATTTTTAATATTTGTGTTTTAAAAAAAATTAACAAGTGTAAAAATCATTCGATTTGAACAAGATTTTCATTTGCACTTTTGGTCAAAAACTTTTAATACATTTCAAAATTCCACCACCCAAAATAATTCCTACCTGAAAATAGTAATTAGTCAATAAATAATCAATCAATTAATTAATTAGTTTTTAAAACCTCTAAATGTTTATGAAGTTGATTATTTTGGTTTTTTCAGGGGAGAAAAATGATGGGTTTACATCAGTGATTTTATTTTATATTATTTTTTGGTGAATTTTCGCCACTTGGCCACTCAATGTTTTGGAAGATTTTGGAAATTTGGGGTTTTTTTTAGTGTAAATTCGAAAAAAAAAAATGCAAATGTTTTTGGGAAAATCGCCAATCTTTCAAAACCACAAAACTCATATTTTTCTATATATATTTTTCTATTTTATTTTATTTTATTTTATTTTTTGAATGGTTTAGATGGAATGATGATAAGGGGATATTTATTTATTTAGGAAAAATACCTACCCAGACAAATAGCATTGACTTTGGAACAGTTGGCCATGCCTCCAAATTAGAGGTAAATTATTAAGAGGTTCGGATATTTAGTGGATGGCGGCTACTTTAGACCAACGTTCCTTCTAAATTTAGTGGGTGGATATTTCTACTCCTATTTTCCACTACTTTTGAGGGGTTTGAGCATTTATGACACTACACTAGTGTTTTTCCTAAATAGAAATAAAAGGACATAGGCTAAATTTATTTTCTCTAGACCCTTTTTTTATTTTAGTAAGGTAGTTGTTAATGGACTAGTTTTAGCTGGTTCTTGCTTTTGAAGGTAACCTTTGGCTTCAGTTTAGGGCTTTTTTTTAATTTTTATTATTATATTTTAATTAATTAATTTTAATTATGAATTTTTCAAAAAAATTAATTTAAATTTGAGTGAGTAACCTCAGGTTTGGTTTTTGTCTCTGGTTCAAATATTTGGAATTATGGGTTTTTGGGTTTTTGGTCTATTTTGTTTTTGGTTGGCATTTTTCTCCTTTTCATAGTTTCATGACTTATAGGGGTTTTAGGGCGTGTAAGGCCCCTTGTATAAGGCTCCTTGTAAGATCCCCTCTATTTAGGGTCTTACAGATCAATGACTGGTAGCCAATTACCAGCCATTGATTTGAAGAGATCTGAATTATGATGGTTCTTGGGGTCTTTTACACATATGGGAGGAGGCATTCACATTTGAGGCTTTTAAAATACCTATTTGCACCAAAAACTTAAGCCTCTCTCATCTTCTTTTGTGTAGGGCATCCCCCAAAGTACCTTAACCAAATGTCTCCCACACATGTAAGGCCCTTGGCTAAAAGAATTGAGTTGTATAGGAGTGGGACCTTAAGTGAATGTATCTTATGTGGATGAAGATGACTTTGTGGAAGGTGGCATCTTACAAACCCTCCATGCCATAATAATCGATATTATGCAAATTTCAAAGAATATCAAAGAGAATACATATGAAGAAAACCCATGTACATGCCTATAAGGATCCATATCTCAACGAGATAGTGAGGGGGAAAGATGTAATGTCATCATGCCACTTATGCCTAAAACAATAGGATGAAATGATGAAACCCTAAAATTGAAAGGGAGGGCAAACTTTTAAAAATTCCATCAACAATATGCAACATTTTGTTGTGCTTAAGTATAAGCATATGTTTACCCCAAAGAAAGGTGAAGTAAATTATAGATTTGATAATGGTTATTTCAAATGTTGGGCAAGTATTAACCAAAAGGTTAAAAGCAAATTAGGGTTCCATTTGATTGTTGGGGGAAACTAACATGTATCAACTCAAGTGATATGTAGGTTACTACCTTACATGTCCAATATCAATTTGCAAGGAACCAATTCACAAATAATTGGGTTACCTTGAGATCCGTCAAATTTTGAACATGAACTAAGTTATATTGGTAATCATGGGTTAAGTTCTTAACTAGGGTCTAATGTTTAAGACATAGGATATCTATGGGTGGAGTTTAATTTACATACTAGCCATTACTTAGGGTTAGAGTTTAAAGTAGGTAGGGCTATTGTTTTGTGTTTAAGGTTATGGTTTAAGGTGGGTAACAAATGTAGGCATTGTAACTATTTCACATTGGTGAGAGTTGATCTCAATAAAAAGCTCATATGCTTTCATTTGGGCCCACTTTTTTATTCTCTTTTTTTTTTTGGTGTGTTTGTTTGTCTCATGTTCTTTTTTACTTCTGTTGCTACTCATGGTTTTGCAAGTTGTCATTGGTGTTCATGGCATTGGTGTTTCTTATGGTGTTTTTCATGATTTTATTTATGGAAATGTTTGTTTGTTGTTCAAGGTGTCATTTGTGCATTGCAATGGTTGTTGTGTTATTTGGGCTTTATTCATAAACTTCTTCGAGTGTTGCTACAACATTACTTGGGTGTGTTTGTAGTTGTTCAAATATTGCATAACATTATTTGATGTTATTTGTGCTTATTCATATGTTGTTCGTGGTTACTTGGGTGTTTTTTTGTAAGTATTTGAATGTTGTTTGACCCAACTCATGGTGCATTTCATGTTGTTGCTTGTATTGTGGTGTTGTTCATGGTATGGCTCATGTTGTTGTTTGTGACACAATTTGTGATGGTCCTTGTGGCATTGCTTGAGTGTATTCATAGCAAGTACCACCATTGCTTTCCTTTTAGTTTTTGCTTATGGTACTTTGCATGATGTTTTCCCCCTTTTATGGTGTTGGTACTTGCCCCTTTCTTCCTTTGTGCAAGTTGTGGGGATGTGGGTGGTGCACAATGGTTTTGTTGTGGGTTGCAAATTGACAACCTTGCATTTCCAAAAGGTATTGATTATAACATCAACACCATATATTTTTCATTATGCATTGTGTGAAGAATGAATGATTATAAATTAGTACAATTCCTTGCATTCACTTTACCTTACATTTTTATGAAAGTTCACAACATGCTTGTAGTCATTTTTGATCTTAAAACTTGAAAATTGTTTGAAACTTCATGGGGAATGTAGCCTAGGCACATGCCATTGTGAAGGAATATAATTAGAAAATTATTATGGCTATGTTCTTATATGTATAATTCCATCTAAATCTCCTAAATGCAGCTATTGAGCATGTAGCCCCATTGAAAAAAACATTTCTTTTGGTGCGTAAGTTTTTAATGATGACATGATCATGTCTAATTTGACAAGTGAATTTATAGTTGTTTTATTGCTTGTGTGACACCCCTCCATACTAAGGAAATCCTTAAACATGGTGGGTATGACATGAAGCTCAACTTTTGAAAGTATATTTTTCAAGACATTAATTGTTAATAATTTTCGATTTCAAATTGAAATAGAAATTATCTTTAACATCATAGGTGTAATCACAAGTGTTTGTCGATTAAGATTTTTAAGTGAAAATTGTTCATGCCTTGTGATGATTGTCAATAATTGATGTAATGTTACTCATGTGGGGTGTGGGTTCAACAAGGAGGATTTTATTTGTGATTTCATAGTTTGTGAAGAAACCTTGTTAGAGGAAAATGAAATTATGATTCAAGAAAAGGACTATTTTGAAGATGTTGCATAGTTGTAATTATACGGACCATTTGTTTAACCTCTCTATCTTTGGTAGCAAAAAAATTATGTATTGATTATTCATCTTACATTTTAATTTAGCTCTATATGTTTTGCTATTGTCTGATTATCAAATCATAGTTGGTATTTTTTCCTGACTTTCCATGCTTCTCATGTGTGACACTCCATATTCAACCTAGGTTAGAGTGTGCATGAGAACATTCATAGCAACACACTTGATAGGTGCATTACTATATAGTAGTCATGTCAAAACAATGGCAACCTTTGGAAATCATATGATTTATAGTAAGGATCTCATTATTTGAGTAAGCCAATGATTCTTTTTAATTTGATGAGTCTTTAATTCTTATGCATAAGAATTGTATATTTGTGCTATGATGTAATTGTGAGTGTTTCTTCTATTGCTAGGTGTCCCAATTTGGGTGTGAGTGTTTGTTTACATAAAGGCTTCTTTTCCCTCACATCCTAACTAATTTTATTGTGTGAAAAGATCTAGATGATTTGTTTGTACATGAAATATCTTTTGTCTCAATGAGCAAAATATAAAATATTATTTGCAATAGACTATTTGCAAAAAATTCAATTATTTAATTTCAAATATTGTTCAGCATGACTTGTTAGTCATGCCAAAGTGAATATTGATAGTTGATACCAATGGTCGTCATCCATTTTGGATGTGCATTTTTGCCACCAATCTTTTGAATAGAAAATTGGTAGCATTTTGCAAATTATTTTTATGACATACCAAATAGTTTTTTTTTCAACTACCATCTTTCAATAGTGAGCAATTATCCATGGAGAAGATTTGTTGTGCATTTTCATTATAATATTTTTATAATATATGCATAGTTGGTTGCATGTTCATGTTATTTTTTTCACAATCCACATTCATTGAATATATCTTTGAAAAAAATTCCAAAATTTATTTAAAATTTATATGAAAAGTTTGTGACAAGTCAAAATGTTAACACTATTTCACTCAAGTTTTCCATAGAAATTTTAACATATTAAAATAAGTCTATACACACAACATATGTATGCATTCTTAGGCAAATGTTTAATTTATGTTAATGACTTTTTAAAATGAAAAACTTGAAACCAACCTCAAAATAATTGAAAAAACCAAGAAAAAAATTGACTAGAATTGGCCCCATAGTAGTGTTGGAACTAGAGGTTCCTATTAATTAGGATTGTCAAACTCAAAATAGGTAGAAAAGAAAAGAAAAATTGGACCCAAATGTTTCAAATTTTGGCAATTAAAACAAAAATACTTATACCAAACTAAAGGTTTTTTTCTTCTGTTAAAGAAAATCTAAATTGAAACAAAATAGTTTCTTAAGACCTAGATTTGGCTAACACTAGTTGAACTACCCACTACCATGCTATTAAAAAGTGGTTTCCCAAAGGCCATGAGGTAGAATGTTTTTCATTTTAACGTTAACATTTTTTTTAATTATTAAGCCAATAATGATGTCACAATGGTATCACCCATCTTGTTACGGAAGTTAAGTACATCAAGCTTGTTGAAATGGCTATGATTTAAGTGTTTGGTTCTATGGTAGATGATAGAGCATTCAATCAGTTGTCCATGAACAATAGGTCGTGGAATTGCTTACTGACACTTTGGAAGTCTATGTGTTCACATGTGTATTTTTTTAAAAATTAGTTCAATTGGTTTTCCATATGATGATGTGATTTGGAGTTGGAAAAAACTAACTTGGTGAATCCTAGGTAGAACAATATTGCAAGCTCGTATATTTTTTATTTTCTACTTGTTCAAAATTTATAATGGCAATCTTTTGTTTTCTATCTAATTTGTTCATATTCATATGAAACCAAAGTTGTAAACTCACTTTTTAAAAATGGATCAATTGTTCAATTGAAGCATTTTGATATTATTGCATTTGCCCATAGGGAAAAGGTTACACATTTATGCAAGATTTGGGCATAAAATTTTGGTTTGAACTTTACCCAATGTGTGAATGACATTTTGAGTACTATATGTGCATATTATTTTGTATGGGCATATTATGTAGAAAGAGCATGTGAAGTTCTAGATCCAATAAGGGAAATTTTTAATTTTTATGCTTTTATCAATGTTGGGATGGCAAGGTACCCTTTTTTTTTTCCCTATACCCTAATGGCTAAAAACCTAATAAAGGTAAATCCACATACCTTGGCACTCAAGCATGCCTTAACCTTACCCTAGTCCATGATTAAGAATAAAACCTTTATTTAGATTTACCCTAATGTCTAAAAATTTGTTGGGTACCCTTGCATTAAGGATAAATCGGTGAATTTGAAGGGTAAAAGAAAAACATATGTTATGAAATTACACCATGAAGCCTTATAGATTAAGAGGGAGGGAGCTAAGGATTTATTTTTGAGTTTTGGTGTTTCCCGTGTGTGTAAAAAAAAGGGTTGATGATAAAAGGGCAACAAGAAAATAAAAGTAAAAATGAAAACCAATATGTGTTTTAGTTTTAATATTATAAACCCATATTTAAATACTTTCAAGATAAATACCCCGTCATATTTAACATCTAAATGTCATTAAATATTACCTTCAAGATATTTTTTCATATATACCAAAAATCATATATACCTTTACTTTGAAGGTATGAAAAATCACTATACCCTTTCAACACTAGTTTGATCTAGTGTTCACCAGTTATTGAGTTTTTAGTTATCAACCTAGATATTAATAACCTACCAACTGATTCTTGAATTTTTTTTATAACTAGTTAAATGGATAATAACATGGTATTGAATTTTGAAAATCTAATAACCTACATGGATGATATGTTGGTTTTTTTTTAATAATAGTACAAAAGAAAACATTAAAAAAACATATTTATTTATTTTGTTTAAAAAACCTTTAATCAACGTATAATCGACATATTAATCAATAGTTATTAACCCATAATTGATAACCTACCCGGCACCCAATTTTGGTGGTTCAATTTCCTTAGGGAAGTTGTTTATGTTATGTATTTTGTGGCTTCCTTTCAAGTTTTATGGGTTTGTTTAATGTGTATTGCAACATCTTGCCAAAATAAAAAATGTTCAAATGTTAGTGTCTTGTGAAAATATATATGTATATGCTCAAAACATATCATTTCTCAATATTCTACATGTGAGTGATGTTTGGCATACTCAAACCTAAAGTGAAGTGGGATGTCCATTGTCTGAATCATTAGGATACTATTACAAATGCTAGGTTTGCCTTTTGTACTTATTTCTTAACTCAAAAATTTTGAAAATATAAAATTGGGGTTGTTGGACTCTTTTTTTTAATAAATAAATATTTTGACAAAATTTGTTGTCAATTCTTAATCATAGGTATAGTATATGGTGAACCCAAACATTAAGAAGATATTTAGCACAATGTAACCAATATGCCTATTACCCTTTGATTTAAAAAAAACCTTTGCCCACTCACTACATGATAATTTATACATTTGCCTGAAATTTCAAATTTCTCCACAAAAATATTGCACATCCTAAAGTGGACTTCACAATTAGGGCAAGTTTTTATGTCGGAGAAGGGTAAGGGTGCCCTTGCCCATTTTATTTTTTTGTTTTGTTTGTTTTTTTGGCGGTGCCCTACACTTGGGTTATCGCCCTTGCGCTTAGGCACGTCAAAACAAGGAAGGGCTTCTAGCCCTAACCCTTCTCCTATACAAAAACCCCACTTGTTGAAGAGGGGATGTGAGAGAAAAATACAGGTGATGGCCAAAGACATTTGGGACTCATGAATTATGCACATTTTGGGTGTGTAATGGACACTAAGATACATTGATACATGATGGCATGACATTTCCATTATGTTTTGTGGCATGATATTAATGCCTCATATGGCATAGGGTTAGGGTGTTCATTTGACCATGATCATGCAATGTTTTATTTTGTTAAATTTATGTTATGGTCAAAATGACAATGAAACATAATGATACATCGCAAAATTGAGTCAAATTTGATTACAAGCTAAATAAAAAAAAATTTTAACAAAAAAAATTTGAAAGATTTTTTATTATATGCATTATTTATTTTTTTGTCCATTCCAACCATAAGGTTATGACCATAGATGTTACTAGTGTCCAAATCAATTACTTTTACAATTATAGTTAGGTTAGTTTTACGTGTCATTTTAGTCGTAAACGTGTGGTTATATATGTGATTATTGTAATCACATATGCAACTACAATGTTGATATAATCAAATAAAGTTATAAATATGACTATAATTTGTTACTATTATCTATTTGGATGGAAAAATAAATGAAAGGGTACATTTTTCATCCAATAATATGAATGGATCCTTGGATGAATGAAAATTTAATTGCTTTTGCAACTAGTCATAATTGCTTTGACAGTTAAGGCCCAAGAATTTTTCCATTTATAATATTTTGATGATTGATAATCAACTTGTGTTTAATTGCTTATTATTATTTTGTATTATTTATTGACATTGATAATACAAACTACTATATTTTATTAAATATATTTGAGTTATAATTTTTTAAATATTATATATGATAATTATTTAATTATATATTAAACATGTAAGTTAAGTTTTATTAGTAAAATTATAACATATTGGATGTATTTTTGACCAAATAGAAATTTAAGTTGTCTAAAAAATATATCATTTATTTGATCATAAGACTTTTATCATAATTTTAAATAAAATTGATATATTATCCATTTATAGAAATTATATGTGAATTAATTAAAATTATGATATATTATAATCACATTATATAATATTTTTAATGAAATGAAGGTGGGGGATGAATTATTTATTTATTATTATTAAAAATTAACCGTAAAATATTTCTCATTTATAGATCATGTGCTTAATTTTTTTTTTCCAATGAATCATCATCAAAATGTAATTCAATTTAATGATATTCAAAAAACATTTATTCAAATTATTTACATTTTTGGGAGAAAAAATATTTAATCATGTATGTCATTAAAAGTATTTTAAGAATAAATTTCAAATATTTCCATTTGGACAAATATCAATAAGATATGAAATATTGAAATTGATGTTTGTGCAATGTTTAAAATCAAGTATGGACTAAATAGAATGGATTTGACAATATTTTTACATCAAGTAAGGTGCTTTGGTGGCAGAGGAGTTGATATTTATCCTTGGGATTTAAGTATTGAACCTCACAAATGACATAGTTATGGTCAACAATGGTATGTTGATCGCATATATCCTAAATAGCTAGGCTATTTAACCTAGGTACTTAGACTAGGTGGCCTACCTAGCTACATAAATTAAGTTTTTAACCTAGCCTAGGTAGTCACACATGTCAACAATTCATAGGATGAAAATTTATGAAATTACCAATAATATGAATTATTATATTGCATTACTTTTATAGACATAATAATTTTAAATATATATGTGATTTAAAATATCATATAAAATCAATTAAGTTTAATTCATTTTAAAAATGTTGCCCAATATTTTATGTAGTCATACATGTAATTGCAAAATCCTGCAATTAGTCAATGGATGAAAAATCCTTGCAATTCTAAACAATATGTTGCATGGAGTTGACTGCTTATTTATTGCCATTTGTCCAAGGTGACTGTAAGGTTTGTAATCGCATGTGTTCATTACGACTAAATTTTATGTTTTTTGTAACTAAAATTGTAATCATCTATTTCCAAATTTCTTCTAATGATGTTTGAACATATATAATAATTTTAAAATGGAGCTTAAATTTTGATTGAATTATGGCTCAACTCTTTTGCGATGAAACCACCTTACTTAATGTGAAAATATAGTAAAATCCATTCTATTTAGCCCATACTTGATTTTAAACATTGCACAAACATCAATTTCAATATTTCATATCTTATTGATATTTGTCCAAATGGAAATATTTGGAATTTATACTTAAAATACTTTCAATGACGCATATTATTAAATTAATTTTTTTTCCCAAAAATGTACATTAATTTGAATTTTTTTGTGAATATTGTTAAATTGAATTACATTTTGATGATGATCCATTGGAAAAAAAATTAAGCACATGATTTATGAATGAAAAATATATAAATCACATTTCAAAATATTATAATAATTTTAAAATATGGGTTATAATATTTTGGATATATAACATTTTTCTATATTTAAAATTTTAATATAAAAATATAATTATTAATTTAAAATAATTAATTAATTTGATTGAATTTTAAGTTTTATATATTTTTTACAAATATAATATATCAATTTTATTTATAATTATGATAGAAGTCTTATGATCAAATAATGATATTTTTTTTAACCACTTAAACCTTCTATTTAGTTTTAAAAATACATCCAATATGTTGTAATTTTACCAATAAAATTTAATTTACATGTATAATACATAATTAAATAACTTTCATATATAATATTTAAAATATCCTAACTCAAATATATTTAATAAAAATATAATAATTTTTATTTTCAATCTTAATAAATAGTACAAAATAGTAATAAACAAATGATTAAAACCCACATTTGATTTTGATTTTTGTTATATGCAATCAATGAAAAAAAGGTTTGATTTTGATATAATTATTTGGTTATATTTTAAAAATAAAAAAAACTAACATCAATATGATTATTTTTGGCAAAAAAATTGTTATCTACTAAGAAAGAAAATGAAATTTAGCCATGGAGATTTTTTTTTTAAAATGTAAATGCAACAAATTATTCTATAAAACAATGAAGAAAAAAAATGGTAGGAACCCAATTAAGGTTTAAGGCAGCAAAGGATGCCAATCAAAATTTAAGGGTTTGTTTTATTTTTCTCCACCTCCATTTTGGTTGAACGCGAAAAACAACATTATATCAATGTATCATAGGGATGTTTAAGAAAAGGAAGGTTTACAAGAACCACATGCTCACAAGGAGGATGGGAGTATGTGAATCGAGAGGAAGGGAAACAAATGTTTAAAGGTTGGTCCGAAGGCCGGAAAATTAGGAAGAGGTCCCAAGGCATCACATGTTCACACGCAAGTGAATCAAGAAGAGGTATGTCACATGGTCAAGCATTAATGTTGGGGAAATCAAAGGCTCGTGAGGTTTAGAAAACACTATGAATGAGGAGGAACAGGCATTGCCATTCTATCAAGCATCAGTCACAAGGTCAAAGAATTAAGAAGAGACCCCAAGGCATCGTGTGCTCATGTTCAAGTCCAAGGACGTTAGTGAATCAACATTGCATGCTCAAGCGCCAACATTGGAGAGATCATGGGTTCAAGAGGTCTGGGGAGCATTGTGAGTCAAAAGGAAAAGTGAATGTCACCACTTTCTCAAGCACCAGGCATTAGGTTTTCTTCCTAATACTACTTCACACATTTTTTGAGGGCATCAACTGGAGGAAGGGAAAAGGTCTAAAAGACCTTGTGAATTGCCAACATTGTATATTAATTGAAAAGACATCCAATTTTTTTAAGCAATTGGTCTCATGTGTTTCTCATTCAAAACCCTTCCTTGGGCATTTGGCTTTCATTTTGAAGTTATTGGCATCATTACCCAATTGGTGTATTGTTTGTTGCACTACAACAAAAGGTGTCCATGTACTTCAAGTGACTTCATTAGATTTTGAATGAATTCATTGGTCTTAATATATGGGGACTAGTTGGAAAATAATGAATTCACTTGTCTAATGAATGGGGACTAATGAACTACACCCACATTTTGCAATAGTGTTAAGATTCATTACTAATCTTTGTCACATGTTTATGCACGTATGATACATATCTATGGTACCTATTTGCACCATATGATTCCTTTAGCAATAGTTTTATTCATTTTTCCAATGAATATTGTCCCTTACTGTAGGCTTTTGCCTTAACATTAGTTGTGTATAAATTATTGTTGACTTTGAGCTTCATAATTTAGGTGGTGGTAATTTATATAGATTTGAAAAGCTAGGGTTAAGAACGTTAATTCTCCAAGAAATATCAAATGACAAATGAATGGGGGAGAAAAATTAGGATGGAAACCTAGCAACTCCTAGTTTACTAAAATTGTTATGTAGGATATGTCTCATTTTTAGTCTCTAATTGGGAAGACTATGACATCAATCTCCTCCTATACATTGGGATCCAAGTGCACAATGGCCAAATTTGCATATACATGGTCATCCATATCCCCTTCCACATCATCCCCATTCATAGCAACAAGGTCATTAGCAAAGGGGCAATCAGTAGCTGCTTCCAGATGGTGCCTTGGGTGTGCATCATCCTCCACTACCACTTGTTAAAAGTGGTGCGACAACCCACATCATCCTTTAAAAGTTAGTGGTGGTGGACAAGAATAGCAACAGAAAACCCAAGTGGAGGAGGTGTATTAGTAGCATTTTTTTTTAGCATATAAGGAGGGGATTTAACCAAACATTTTAAAATGTGAATATGGGAGTTGTAATAAAAGTTCAAAATGGTCCATTTGTTGCTCTCCACCATTCTACTCCAAACCATGCAATTGGTCCAAAGACAAAAGATAGGGATGATAATGACTTGGGTGACCAGCTACAAGTCCATGGTCTTTACGTCATGTTTGTTCATAGATCTCCCTCTTCCTTTGCATGTGTGCATTCGTGTCATATTACCTTTAAATTGTTGTTGTGGAGATTGTTCTACAATTTTATAGATGTGTGCATCCTCCATTATTATTATCGGTGAATACCATCTATTGTGATGGCTAGGGAAGGTTCTTGGAACATGATTTAGACCTCTTACAATAATGCTTTTGGTACAAGAGAATTTTGGGAACCTGTTTTTTTCAACTTGATTTCTAAATACATGTGATTTTGTTCAAATTATTGGGCATTTTGACATGGTCAGTAGCTCATTTTGCTTTTAAAGGGGGAAAATCTAGAGCACTATGTTTCTTGTTGCTAAAGATGAGGAAAGGTGTCTAGGGATTTTTTAGGGGGCAAAAAATTGCTTCAAAAGATTTCTATTGAACATTTCACCTTGGTTCAATCTAGTTATAGAAGTGCATGTGGTGCAATGCTTTTGTTAGCCACCACCTTTGGTCATTTTGGACATAATGCAATGTCAATTTGGTGGTCTTTATCTTAGGTCTTAATCATCATCAAGTTGAGTAACTTAGCGAGGTGGGCTACCTAGATTAGTTCATTGAAGTTGCCACTAAAGAATTATCAATTTATCATCAAATTCAACTCTTGGCTTGTTGAAACTATGACATAGGATATGTCTTACTTTTAGTCTTTGATTAAGAATACTAAAGCATCATAGTTGCCCTTCGATGGTATAAGAAGATGGTTGCCTATTTATAGAGGAGGCAATAGCTCCAATTAGATGCAAAAACATTAGAAATCTAGTGCTTGTGCAAATTGGTCTTTTTCTATGCACATGATGAATGGGCTAAATGTTTTCAAGATGCAAAAGACCATGTGTCATTGTGATCAATAATGAACATAACCAATAATTCAATGATATTGATGCAACTAATTGATTGCCCTTGTTCACTACAATAGTTTCTTTGTGTGTTTTTAGCACAATGGTGATTGTGCAAACCAGATCGTGCAATTTCTTCACTATCTTATTGTTTGGGTGCAGGTGTTATTTGATTCACCAAATGGGGATGGAACATATTTTCCACAAATAGGTGAGTAATCAATGAATGGGGTTGCAACTAGAGTTGAATGGTTCACATAGACATAACCAATCCTTGACAAAGAAACTATTGCAAACTATTGGACCAAAATAATTGATGTGTGGAGTGGTGACGAAAGGCTAATAAATGTGGAATTGTTGGAGTTCAAGAATTATATTTTATGGGTTTTCTTTGTCATGTAACATAGAGGCTAGTGGCATTTGCAACTTTTTAGTTCAACTTCTAATTTTGCTACATTGCATGGAAATGATCATACAATTGAAATAAGGTTTGTTTATGTTATATTTTTCATTTTAAAGGGAGTGTTAAAGGACACTGAAAGTGGAATATTTCCATATATTTGATCATTGTTCTAGGTCCAATACATTTTATCCCCAAGTGCATTTCTACTAAGAAAGAGGTACATTTTAATCATTTTGGTGTATTGTGATTGATGCCATAATGTAACTTTGTAAATTTGATGTGGCAACACACGCCACGTTGTTGTATCTTCATAAGGCATTTAAAATTTCAATTGCCCATTCAATCATAGTGTAATGAACCATGGTTCCTTGAAAGGAACATTTTGTAGATCACTTTGGCCATCATTTATGATTGTATTTTCATCATTTATCAATGTTGATTGTATTTTTGTTTGAAAGCACAATTTGTGCAATGTGTTATTACTTTAATTGTAAGTTTTTCTAGTGCCATTTGTTGTGTTTGCACTATATTCATCTACATCCATTTATATGTTGTACACAAGCTGGTTTTTTGTTTCCATAGTGTTGTTATCAAACTTATGTGTTTCAATGTATCATCTTACTCTTTAGATGTTTAATATTTGGTTGTGTTACATATTGTATAGTGCATTAATGAATCAATGTATCAATGTATCAATATACATAATGTACCAATGTATTAATGCATTATGTAACAATTGGACAATGTTTTGATTTGACAACTTTTGTTGATTTTTTTTTTAGGTTTTGCAAAGATGTCAAATATTAAATCAATTGCCCTTTCCATTAAGATTGATGGGAAGGCAATTGATGTTACCTATGAAGGTTGGGCTAAAATCCACCAATTGATACATGAATGCAATGATAAAAAATAATATTATTTGATGTTGTAAGAAACATCTTTGAATGTTGTTATTGTCATGCATCTTTCTCCAATAAGTTCTGATTGAAAAATCATTTAGCTACTAAGGCTATAATTAGGCCTTGGATGAACAAGGTAGCAAGCTCATGTTAAAACCTTATCCTATGATGTGTTTGAATCTAGCCAACGAAAAAAAAAAGTGTAGGTCATGGCTAGAAATATTTCCATGCTTGAAAAAACCCTTTGGAAAAGAAAGGATCCAAGAGAGTTCGAAACCATAGGAACCCCACAAAGAAACTATATGAATTATCAAATAAAGTGACAGTGTGAAATCTCCCTTATTTTGTTTTATTGTTGTTTCAATTATAACAAACTACATGTTTATCAATGTATCATATTAGGATATCAATGCATCAAATATCGATGTATCTATAACATTATATGTTTCAATGTATCAATATAAGAATTAACAAGTGAAAAAGAGGCAAACTTTGAAATGAAGGCTACAAAACAAAGTTATTGAAAGGCACACAAAACCTACAAAGGTGTGAAATCAACCTCACATTGTTTTATTATAGTTGTAGGGTTTTCAGGTTACATCATATATATTAATTCACTACGTCTGTCTGTTTGTCTGTCTAACGGGGGTTTTGGGGGGTGGGGGAGGGAAAGACCGGTGTCAGTCTGTGACGGGGGTTGGACCACCACGATTTCCGTGTACAAACCGTCTCCACAAAGCATTGCAGCCGTCCGAAGGGTAGGAATGACGGTCGGATCGCATCCCTCTCCCATCGCACCA
>Ga0116231_10008077_pt1 | contig 18717 bp, 22 predicted proteins | sample S1TSphgellanicum_2_FD_89695 | JGI IMG/M metagenome (GOLD analysis project Ga0116231, IMG submission 89695) | Host-associated microbial communities from peat moss isolated from Minnesota, USA - S1T2_Fd - Sphagnum magellanicum MG | ecosystem: Host-associated > Plants > Peat moss > Unclassified...
AGAATTTGACTTTCCTGTGAACCTTCAAATATTTGGACCTCTGACTGATGGCAGCCAAATCTATGCTCATCGGAGCTGCTTGCAAATGGAGAAACTCAAGGATGTAGCTTTCCAAATAGGATTTTCGAATGGCCTGGGTAGTCTGAGATTTGGCAAAAAGAGTGAGAACTCCAAGACAAGGAGAGAAAACCATTCAATGGGTTCCTTTGAAACCTACATGTGTGTCCTTTGAAATCCAAGCACCCAACAACAAAAGCATGAAAGATTCTAGAAGAACCAGAAATTACATGATTGAAGAGACTGGATGGAACTGTTGCGTAGTTGAAGTTGCAACCAAAGTCAGTCAAGATGATGATAAGAATCCATGCAGCTCTGATAATAATCATATTACTACTCTGCTGTGATCTTCAAAGATTATGATGAAAGATCAAGATCCAAGATCAACACACAAATTGATTCCGACCAGAAAAAAAAAGTTTCTTCAAAAGAATATTTCTGTTTCAGTTGACACCACCTGATCTGAGATCGAGCAAGCAAGCATCCTAAAATCATGTCTGATGGATAGCCACTTCAGACACATGAGCAGCTAATGACACTGAACAAAAATTTTGAGCTATGAAACTGAAAGCTCCCATGATGCAATCATGTTGGCAAATCCAAATCAATTTGTCCAAATTGACAAAGTGGTTTTTTTTTATGCCTGTCATTTGGGGTATCTTTTGATTAGAAAACCTAATAAAAAAAGTCATGAATTGTAGTATTATAGTGGTGTGAAATAGATCTCCAAGACAACCACCATCTAGGGATTCAAATGCTTGAAATTTTTCAATAAGTGGCATTGATGACTTGTAGACCTCCATCAGCAAAGATAACAACATTTGTTCATCATATGCAACAACTAAAACTGATGCATTTTCATGGCCCACATAAGTGCACACAAGACATGTGGATTTAAATCTAGGATCTAACATTAATGCTAATATATTGTAACACATTTTTAAAATTTCAAGTAAAAAAAAGAAGGAAAGCGTCCACAACATCCAACACATGTTTCATGTGAGAAACAAACACTTCCAATTCTTGATAAAAAAAACAAAAGTTTTGAGGTCTACCAAGTTATCAAGAATAGCCATAGATGCAAGATCTTAGTGAAGGTCACAATATGTAGAAATGATGTAGTCTAGGACATCTCCAAGAAACCAATGCCAACACCCTTAACTTTGATTCAAAACACAACTAATCACAATAGGACTCAAAACCTTCACAAATTGCTCAAGTCCTTGGAAAAAGGTATGTGGTATTGTAAAACCATTATTTGTTGATTATAACATAGGGCAATAACCCCTCATAATGTCAATGCATCTTGGAAGAACAAAACTTGGCTTGCAAACCTACAAGCAATTCAAAAAAATACACATAACCTTTTACCACAAGTCCAAAATGTAAGACAACAAAATAAAGTAAAATAAACCATAAATTTTTTTAAAAAATTGAAAAAAATATGGAAAAAAAGGGTAAGAAGCAAGTCATGTACCTAATTTTGACATGCATGCTTAATTTTAGTCCTTAATCTGAATTTATGCAAACTTGCTCCCAAGCATGCATTCCCTTGTTCGATTTTTTCAACCATGTAATATATTTATAAATATTAGTTTACACACCTTTTACTAAGCATTGATTAGTCCTTGAACCATTTTTTCATCTATTATTGCGTATTAGTAGACCCTAGATAAGGTATGCCCAAAGCAAGACCCATGAAATGGTTTCAACACACCCAAAATTTTACACAACACCACTGCATAAATAAGAATTATTGCAGAGGACTGCAAATTAACCCCCTATCCATCACATATGTAAGAATCTTGTAACTATGGGCAAACTTGTTAAGAATTTTTCATAGTTTAAGAGCCATGGCTACACCATTGGTGGTAGTGACCTCAAATAAACCAATTGTCACATGTTCAGGCTCCTAGTTTTTAGACAAGAAGTTGACAACCATAATAAACACATCCTACATTATTGTAAACATCCACAAATCAAAAGTGCATGTGATAGACATGTAGTTAGCTAGTGTAGGTTGCACACACATAACCAAAATCTTTTCCACTAAAGTTAGTTTTAAAAACCTCTTCCATAATTTTTTTTTGATGGGAAGACCCCCCTTGGGCATAACTTGTAAACCACATGATGCAACCAAACACATTCAACCATCAACCTCCTGGGTAAAAAACTTTTAATAACATGTAACATTACATTTGCCAATAATCCAACATGTCTATCATTGTTTTTTAAACATTGGTTTGTAGATGAAAAAAATCCAAAAATTACATTCAAAGTAATACCTGGGTGCTTAATGTGGTTAATGTTCAAGCACAAGTCTAGGCTAATTATTAATTTCTTCCACATACTTTTTTAGCAAGGCAGTATGTTCCACTTCAACATGTTTCTTCATGGTAGTTATGCCATTGGATTTGTGCTAAACTATGAACCTTTTTTGACTTTTAGTACATAAGGCTAGGATTTGATGTATTGTTTGATGGTGATACTACATTGCATGATTTAATTTTGGGTAATATTGATAAGTTGGTTGTTGTTCATTTAATAAAAAGCTTAGGTGACAAAATTGTAATTGTTCGATTTCCATGCCACACTTCATTTCTTGAAATTTGTCAATTATCTCTTTAGAACATGATGTTCCTCAACTTTATGTTCTTCAAACTTTATAACATCACCTTCAATGTTGTTGCTGTAAGAACTTATAGAAACTTGTGAAGGATTAAAAAATAAAATCTACAACAAGATCATTTGGAGACTCTATGCAAGCTAAGAAGGGTAAATAAAAAACAAAACAAAAAGATGTTAAGAGTTTTGGAAGGTGTAAAGAGTTTAGGGAAATAGAACACTTGTAAAATGTGATTTTATGTGAGAGGGAGCGTGTTGAATGATGCATTAATCCCTTATATTTCGAAGCCCAATAGTAAGAATGGGAAGGAATAATACATGATTCATCATTGCTCAAAGACAAATGGATGAAGAATTCCATGAAACTCAATAAGAAGTAGCAAAAGCCAAGGTGGAGGTGGAGCAAGTGGAAGAAGCTTTAACAATTTTGTAACAAAACTATGATATCATGGAGAACACACTTACATGAGTGGTGGAAGAAATGAAAGTGGTTATAATACAACATGAGGAAGAGGTGACAACAATAATGGCTAAATTCAAGGAAGAGATGGATAATGTCACATAATGTCTAAAGGCAATTAAACAAAACTTTCTCAAGATGCAAACTAATAAGGAAAGTTGGCAAGCCAAAAACATGAGTATGGAGTTTGTAATGTAGCTTGTGGAAGAAGAAAATGAAACTAGAAAAAAAGACTAACCATGAAACGAAAAATTCCTTATGGAGGAAAAAATAAACTTTAGGAACATACTCAATTTGTGACTTTTAAGGAAAAGGAAATAGGTGTACTAAAGGAAGTAAGGGATAAACATGAAGTGAAAATAGCCACATGGAGAACATTGGCATTTGGAGCATTTGGTTAAAGTTGTCATGTATGATCAAATGGTTCAAAATCAAGGTGAGGCATTTTCTATTATGTTGAATGAAACCCAACTATATATCAATGGTGCAATTGTATTACTAAAAGGAGTGAGATATGGTGATGAGGTTCAACGTTACACATGCACATATTCGAAAGTTGGAAGAATTTGAAGAAGTAGAGATAGGAGAGGAGAGGAGAGGAGGATCAAAACAACATGGACATTTCTAGTACATAATTTATAAAACATGTTGGAAGGAAAGAACAAGAAGAGGGCATGGTGTGTGGAAAGAAACCACATGGAGGTAGGTAAAGTGGAAGAAAATAAGAGCCCACAACAATAATTGGATGATTATCCATGATGAGAGTATTCTCCCATGATGGATCATTATTGCGCTCACACTTGTTTTCCAATATACAATTAATGGACTAAAACTGTCCCTCCTACACATTCCCCATCCAAAGGTGTACTATTTCATCTATCGCCTACAAACATGTATCATGGTAGGATATGCCTCACCAATGTTCAACACTTGAATTATGGTAAACGAGTTTGAGTGGATTTGGAAGATACAAGATCAAGAATTTCATGAATACATTGCTTACATCATCTTTTGTGGGTACATCATCTTCAACAATGGATGCGGCTTTGGATTGCTAGAGCATTTAATAGGCTATATTAGAATTTATACCTTGTAGTATTACTATCGACTACAGGTGACATAAAACAAGTATTACCTAAAGCATACGATAATGGTTAGTCATAAGCCAACTTTCTTCATAACTAGAAGAGATCCCATACCAAATATGATCAAGAATAAGGTGAAGGATGACATTATCGAAACATGACAATGGACGAAAAAGTTGCAAGACTTATAAGATGGGTGTGTTCTCAAAGGCCTCTTGCATGAAATGATGAATTCAATGGCTTGGTAGCAGACAATGAAAGGACTAAACTTGCACATGGCACAAGCTCACCTCGGTAAGAATCCAATGGCATTGCATGCAACTATTTTTAGAGCAACCTAGTTAAGTAGCCATGGAAAAAACCTAAGAACTTTTTGGCACACCAAATTCAATAATGTTTTTGCACCCATTAGCATTCGGTAGGAACAAGAAACATTGACGACTATTTTTTTAAAAATTACAAGACAAAAATTATGACTCAAAAGTTGAGATTGACAACAAGATTGACGATTTTTTGATTCCAATGAACATTTCTTGATCTCAAACAATATCACAATGGAAGAGTTAGTTTGAGAAATCAAGTTGAAGACCTTGTGAAGGACTACAATCTTAAGAGGGGGATAATGCTTGGAAGAACTTTTAGTGTGTAGAATTGTACAAGGACTGATAGTGAACCAAAGCCATTCCTACTGAAGTGTAATAACAATAATTTTTTTTGTAATGACCTAATCGAACTTATGAAACCACCCTATCGAACTTTGGAAATAACCTATTCATTGAACCATATTGAATTCTTTTTAATTGATTTTATTTTGTTGAATTAGCAAGGATTACCAATATGTTGTTAGGTCGTTAATTATTTGATAAGGGTAGATAAGGAAATAGGAAGTGGGGACATGGGAGGAGTAGTAGAAGTCAAATTTTAAAAATATTATCTCTTGTGATGATGGGCACATTAATGGTTTGGGTTGTTTTTGAATAATAAGAAATGATGTTTTATATTATTATTTTTTGAATTGTTTTTGTTTATTATGCATGATCCATCCCTACTTACATGTGTGCACTAATATGTGTATGTTTGCTTAGTATAATTTGTATGAATTACCTAGGCACATGGTGTTGTGTGATTGATAAAAATCTAGTAATGGTGCTGAAGTCAAACAATAGAATTCATTGCTAACATACCTATTTGGGAAGGTAGATCATGAAAACTTTTTTCTTAAAGTTTAACAATTGATGAAATTTTTAAAACATTTTTTTTAATGATGTATTGTGGATGAAAATAAAAACAATGGTGATTGATTTTTTGTGATGGTTCTCCACTATGCATTTGACCAACAATAACAAACCAAGGAATGGAATCCGTGGAATTCCACCCTTGAATTTTTGACATGTGGTGAACATTCTCATGTGTGCAAGCATAACCATATGTTTGATGTTTCCATTGGCTAGACACATTCTCATGTGTGCAAGCATAACCATATGTTTGATGTTTCCATTGGCTAGACACATTCTCATGTGTGCAAGCATAACCATATGTTTGATGTTTCCATTGGCTAGACACATTTTCATTTTTTGAAGTTGTAATCATCTAATGTGTAAATGAGTTATGTTTTGAAATTACAAGGTTTAATCAAAATGAATTGGATTTTCAAGCGTTGGACAAATTCTTCTTTTACAAAGAAAGAACTTGTAAAGGTGGGGTATATGGAACCATGATCAATTGGTTTTTTAACACATAAAAAAATTGGTTTAAATTTAGAATTGTTATTCTAAAAAATAAAATCAAAGAACTAATAAAAAAAAACCATCAACCATTTTTCTTTTAAGAAACATGCAAGTTTTTCAAATTTAAGGTTTAGAATCCTAAAATTGGCAATTATTTTATTTCGAAAATTTTCAAAAACTTGAAATTGAATGTTATAATGAGATGAAAAACTGTTCAACAATAATAATTTCAACCAATAAAATTCATGTTGAATAAGTGAATTAAGTATTGGATTTGTTGGAAGGGCTTGCTCATGAATTTACATTAATTGCTTAGGTCAATGATTGCGTAGTTTAAAGTAAAGTAATTATGTTTGTCTATATTATCAAATTAATTTGCAAAGGGTTAAAATGAGATTCAACAATGGGGAGTTTAATTTTGAATCGAAATTTTGCCAAGCTGGGATTGTAGGGTTATAAATTTGTTGAATTCACAATCTAGCAAGTTTTATCATTTTCATTCATAACTTTAAATTTCATGGATTGAAAGGGTTTAGATCTAGATGGATTTGAAGCTACAATTTTTCCTTATATTTTTTGGCAAAGAAATCAAACAAATAGACCTGCATAAAATAAAATAAATTGGTTGTTTAAAAAAAAATCATAACAAGATGACACATGTTGATTAGAGTTATATAATTAAATTTACTAGAGTCATTTTAGCCTAGAGTTGGGAGGGACAATGTTAGCACATCTTTTTCCCCAAATTTATTCCAATTTCATGCCATTGAAAAATAAATATTCAATGCCTTTTATTCAAAATTTATTTCAATTTTATGTCATTGAAAAAAAATCTAAATAAGAAACAATTAATGTTTATTTTTTTCTTTAAGTGACATCTCAAACATATTTTTATAGAGCAAGGTTTAAAAATTGAAAAATTATGTATATAATTTGAAATTCACAAAACCAACATAATATAGTATAGATAAATAATTAATAAATAAGGTAAATAATGTAAATAAATAAATAAGTAAATAAATGATCTACATATAAAATAAAGTAAAATTGGGACTAAAATTTTTTAAAAAAAGAGATAAAGGGTACTCAATTAGCATATCATGTAGTGTGAAAACTTTCAAAGTACGCTGGCGACGTGGCAGCAACGACGGTTAGTATGGCGTGTATAAGTGCGAGGACTTTATAATACGTGGCAGGACCCCGACTGACCAAGAACAACTCCACGTGGCGGTCATTCGCAGGTTCAAAATCGCGGCCAGTCTGGGTTCATTTCCACTTGTAAATGTGAACAGGACTTTTTCCTAACCGACTATTACCTACAGCTTCTTCCGCACGGTTAGCTAGGCCTACTAGCACTAGGTACCTACCTAGTATTTTTATTATTATTATTTCTGGGGTGCCAAAGTGGCGATCATCCACAAGAACATTTAGCCAAATATGGCTATAGACCAGATATGAAAGTACACAACTTTAATCATCCTTCTATATTTCTGGCTACACACTCAGAACCTAATACAGGAAAATGGCGTTTCTAGTAACTTTTTCCCTAATTTATGGCGATTGAAAACCTCTAATTTCGCCAATTAAAGAAAAAGGTTCCTACCTACGAAGTTCAACCGTAGTGGTAGACTAAACCGACCCCTGTTACCGTGCGGTTACCACGCCGCTACCGTGCGGTCGCTATGCCGTAACCGTGCGGTTACCGTGGCGGCACGGGAGGACAGCCGCAGAAGCGTCTTTCTTGTGTCCGCTATGTCGCTGCGTCTCGACCAAGAAGAAGAACACGAACTCTTCTTCTTGCGAGGAAGAGGAGAGTTTTGCAACCTTGATAGATTTGAGTCCCATTCTGTTGCTGGATTTGTTTTGGTGGCGGTGGGAATTTTTGGGGGTTTGTAGTACAAGAGTCTGGAGTGTTTTGTTGTTGCAAGAATTCTTTGCAACGGTTCATTGTGGTGCGAGTTTTGTGGAGCTTATTGGGATTTGTTTGTTTTGTTTCCCTCTTCCTGAATCATCGTCTTCATCATCATCATGATGAGATGTGGATTTTTCGGACAGCAGAAGAGGAAGAAGTAGTAGTAGGGGTTTTGTTGTGTTTTTTTTCTTTCCTTTCTATTGTGCCTGAACACAACACAACAGGCGACAGGACAAGATGTTGGAAGAGCATGTAGCTTATTATCTGGAGAAGTACCTTGGCAATTATGTCAAGGGACTCTCTAAAGAAGCTCTCAAGATCAGTGTATGGCAAGGTACTGGTTTTCCCCACTCTCTTTCCCCTCCTCTCCTCTCCTCTCCTTTCACCCAACACCCAAAACGACAATTTTCTTTCTTTCTCCACCCCACTCAAAGCTTTCTTTTGAGTTCATTTCTCTTTTCCAGATGTGGGTTTTTGTTGTCTCTCCAATTCAGCAAGATCCCCCAACACCCATTACACCCCATCACCCACTCTCATCGCTCATCACTCATCCCCCTGTGCTCTAGAGACACCTGCCCACCAGATCTGGATTTGTTTTGGATCTGGATTTGGAGCTTGACTCTTTGCTCCTAAACTCCCCCCTTAGCCGCCCCTTCATTTCCCCCTCCCCACCTGGAATTGGGGGAAGTAGCGGTGAGAGGCAAAAAGAATTTGCAGCTGATATGTATTTCTTTAGCATTTGAAGATCTGCTGGGTTGTTGTGCCCGAGGGATTGGGATTGGAACAGAGAGAAAAAAAATCATTGATCATGACCACCATCAGCAGAATGCAAATTGACAGTGCTTGTCACGACACAATACAATCTATGGCTCTTGAAAGATCCTGTAATCAGCAAATTGAGAATTGCAAAATGGATTTAGGTTAAATTCACCACAACAGACAATTTAGAAATGTTCTAACTGTTGCGGCAGCAAGAATTTCTTTCACATGGTTGCCATCAGTTGTCGGTGACTCAAGGACTTGGCAATTCACCATTGTTAGCTATTGCATGTAGTAGTATGCTCATGGAATTGAAACATCCATTTGAGCATAGGAGAACGATAGAATGGAAAAGCCACTGATTGCTGCAACTGAATAGCCCTGGATGAAAGTGCCATTGAAGAAGAAGAAAGGAGGAGGAGGAGGAGGCCCAACTGCTTGAAACTTACTATAATGGTTTAGAGCTCCAAACCCTAAACCCTAGTGGGACAATGAAGCCTTGTCATTTTCTCTCACATTTGGTCAGTATCTATCTGATGGGTTTAGTGCACTGACTGACTGACTGATGTTTCATGAGTCTCTTTGGAATTTTTGTTGCATTCTTCTTCTGCAGGCAATGTGGAGCTCACAAACATGCAGCTTAAACCTGAGGCCCTCAATGCGCTAAAGTTGCCAATCAAAGTGAAGGCTGGGTTTTTGGGATCTGTCAAACTCAAGGTACAAATTGCCCACTCTTGGGCTGGTGTAAGAATTCACAAAGTGATTTGGGTTTGATTGTGTGTTGCAACTGTTACAAAGTGATCATCAACTGTTGGGTTTTTTGAGTTTTGCAACACTTTTGTGTGCAGAAATTGAATTTTTTTGTGTTAACTGGTGGGTTTTTTTCCTTTTTTCTTGGGGGAGTTTTGTGAAGGTCCCTTGGAGTCGGCTAGGTCAAGAGCCAGTCATTGTGGAACTTGATCGCATTTTTGTTTTGGCTGAACCTGCAACTGACGTAGAAGGTGGTGATGCTGATGCTGTACAAGATGCGAAAAATGCCCGTGTGAAAGTAAGGTCCAGAACCTGATGAAAAAAATGTCCATTTTGTTCGAATCCATTCTTTTTCTTTGCTGCAGCAACAGCAGCAGCAGAAAACACAGGTATTTAAATCAAAGAAACTTGACAAGGGTTTTAACTGTCTTCCAGGTTTACTCAATATGCTTTTTCCTGGTGGTGGGGGGTCTTTTTTTGCAGGAAGATGAAACCAAATTTGTAACTGCCAAGCAAGAAGAGAGTCGAAAGCAAGAAATGGTGTAGTAGTCTTTCATTCCCCATCATCCAATTGTCGATGCTTCTTGACATTGCTCTTGATGATGTATATATATAAATCAATATCTTCAACTGCTGTTTCCTATTGGATTGCATTGATTTGTTGCTGTTCTAAACTGTTTTTTTTCTCTGGTGGGATTTGTTCTGTTTTTTTGGGGGGCTGTAGAACAACTCATCATGGCTCGGCTCTCTCATCAGCACTATCATCGGCAACTTGAAGCTCTCCATCACGAATATCCATATCAGATATGAAGACACTGAGAGGTATGCACACCCACCGGAGGTAATCTATCCTAGAAGATTGCGCACCAGAAGAGATTGCACATTGTTGCAAGTTGGGTTGTCCTCCTCCTTCAGCTGCATGAGTTACACTGTGACCCAAATGAATGGAGAACTCTTATTGCCTATCCTTCTATAAAAATACACACGTTGTGTGATTTGTTGGGCATTGTTTTGCACTGCGTTCTTCCGTTTCTGCAGCAATCCTGGGCACCCATTTGCAGTGGGTATGACCTTAGCAAAGCTTGCAGCAGTTACAGTGGATGATAATGGCAAGGAGACATTTGTCACAGGTGGATCTTTGGATCGAATCCAAAAGGTGAGAAAAATCACAACTCTACTACTACCTACTATTGTGTCTTTTTTTCTGATGGCTGTAAACAAACAAGAAGGAGGGTCTTTTAAAGCAGGTTGCTACTTTTTTGTTTTGTCTTTCCTGAACTGCTGCTGCTGTGATTTTCCTTATTTTGCAGTCAGGGGAGCTGAATCGGCTCTCATTTTACTTTGACACCGACAGTGAGCCTTGGCCAACTGATAAGCCATGGGAGCAATTCTTACCACCTGAATGGAGCAAGGTTAGTAATGGAAGGAAACTGAAATTTATCATTCAGTCTGTTTTGGTGATGCATATCAATTTGGGTTTTTGGCAGGATCTGTCTTGCCTGTTGATTACAATTGATAGGTCCCTTTTTTCTTCCTCTCTTTTTCTGTTTTTCTGTGGAGTTGTCTTTTTCCTGTTTGAATGAGGTTAGTTGCTGATCTCTCTGTGTCTGAGAATTTTTTTGTGGATCTTAATGTATTGTGCAGATTTTTGAGCCTGGAATCAAAGATTATCAATCAGATGACATTGTCAAGGAGGGTGAAACACCGAGTCGGATTCAACGACGTCACAATTATTTGCTAGAGCCTGTTGCAGGAACAGCTCAGTATTTCAAATTAGGAAATGAGGACTCTCGAAGTCCTGATCGACCAGCTCAGAAGGCAGTTGTCATTCTTGATGATGTGACCATCAGCCTTTCTGAGGTAATGTTGTACATTGAGTTGTTTCTTCCAGGACATCAACTTAGTGCATAACTACCTGTATGTTTTTTTTTTTTTCCCTTCTCTCTTTAGACTAGTCTTCATCATTTGGCAACATGAGAGAGTTGCAGTGATTTCACCCTAGAGGGTTGGTGATTGCAAGTTTTCTCATACTTCTTGTGTTTATATGTAAATTAATTTTTTTCACTCTTTGGTATGTGGCAGAGACAATATAGAGATGTGTTGAAGTTGACAGAAAACATTTCCACCTTTAGCAAGCGTGTGCAATATGCACACTATCGACCCAATGTGGGAGTCAAAGAGAATGCAAGGGCATGGTGGCAATACAGTATCACAGCTATCATCGAGCTTCAGAAAAAAGCTAGGTAACAACATAAAATCCTCTCAGGAGCTCAGCACCATATTTTATGATGTAAAGGAGAGAGAGACAGAGAGCACTCATTCATGGGTGCTAAACCCTAAACCCTAAATCTAAATATGTATTTCTGACAAAATTATTGATCACTTTATTATGGTTGTTCTTTTGCAGTGGACAGATGTCATGGAAGCAAATGCTGCGGTTGTCACATATGCGGAAGCAGTATGTGTCCAAGTATGTTGCAGCACTCCAAGCAAATCCTGACAAAATTACCATCGACAACAACAAGGAGATTCAAAACCTGGATCGTGAGCTTGATGCGGGCATCATTCTGCAGTGGAGGTGTGGTGCTCCACATTTTGGGTTCCCCACTTTTTGTGTCATTTTTCATTTGTTGTTGGGAATGAGCCAGCTTCATGTTTCTTCAATTGTTTGCATAAAGTCCAAGCGGATCTCTGTCACAAGATCTATATGAAATCGATGCCTTTTTTTAGATGATGATCCCTCGGATGATCCATCTTTAGTGTGCCCAGTTTCCTTCTACAACTAAGTGCTCAATAGAAAGTCCACTGATCACAAGCTTTTCTTTTGTGGCAGAATGTTGGCACACACATATGTGGATCAGACAAGAGCGGAGGATGCAAAGCGGCAGCAAGAAGAGCAAGCCAAAGGGAGTTGGTGGTTGTTTGGCTGGTTTGTGATTTTTGAACCCCCATCTGGCCCACAGACACACTTACCTTCCCTTTGAAGTTTGTTCCATTTGCCAGCTCTTGATGCAGAAAGAAAGATGACATCTCTGTGCCAAATCAGGACAGATGGACAACATTGAATTTTTTCTGTTTCTAAAACAGCTGAAGTGATCTGATTTGATGTATTTATTTTTTTTTTTTTTGGGCGGGTCTTTACAGGGGCACACAAGCAACCAATGCAGATAGTGAAGGTCGTCCATTCACTGACGAAGATTGGGAGCAAGTAAACAAAATTATAGGCTACCAGGAAGGAAAGCCTTCAATGGTGGTGCCAGGTGAGGATCCACCCAACATGCTTCACACGGTAGTCGAAGTCCGCATGAACCACAACGCCACCAAGTTGTTATCTGCCAACGGCACCAATATCCTGGAGCTTTCTTCTGAGGATCTCAATTGTGGGATTAAGCTTTATCCCGTAGCAAAATCGTTCGATGTGAAGTTGGCCTCATACAAGATCTCATGTCCCGAAGGTTTGCTTGGTGAGGTGAGAGGTTTTCCATTTGACGTTGTGCTCAATCACACAAACAATTCCATTACACTTGCTCTCCTTATGCTTCTCTCCTCTCAACTGTTGAACCAGATGATGTCCAGTTTATGCTAAATAAAACTAATCAAGGTTCATGTGCTTCTGTTTCTGCACTTTGGGTCTTCTTGGATCAACCCTAAACCCTAAACCCTAAACACATGTGCTTCTGTTTTTGCACATTGGGTCTTCCTTGATCTAGGTGCAGTAAGGTGGCTCTTGACAGTTTTTTTTTGCTTGTTGTTGTTGTTGCAGAGTGCAACTCATGAGAAAGCTGTGAATGCGACATTTGTGTTGAAACCATTGGAGGGCAATCTGGATTGGAAACTAGCTGCAAAGGCAGCTCCTTGCTATGTGACTGTAAGACTCTTTTGTGAACTTTTACTGACAACGCTGGCTGTAGGTGTTTCATTTCTGTAATCGAAATGGTATTTCCATAAAGCCATCTGGTCCAACTGAACATATCTGATTTGTTCAACATCATCATCATCTCATCCTAGATAGTCAGAAAGGAAGCGTGGCACCACCCAACAATTTCAGTGTTCTATTTCGCTTTCTTCTGTCGTGGTCACACCCCCCAAAAGCAAGAAAGTGAATTTTTCTGAGAACATCTCTTTGGTTTTCTTTATCCTTTTGTCTCAGGTGTTGAAGCCAGCCATTGACAGAGTGGTTGCATTCTTTTCAAGCAAAGAAGCTGTCAGCCAAAGTGTTGCCCTGGAAACAGCAGCAGCCTTGCAGGTGGGATCCAGTGGTTTTTAAAAAAAATTAAAAAAATAAAAATTAACATTGAAATTTTTGTGAAATTCAACAAAAAATAAGCAAAATTAGACAAATCTACACTAGGAAAAAAATAAATTCCAAAAATTTCCCAAACTTTTTGACAGAAAAAAAGCACTTGTGGGATCTATTTGTGCAACTCTTTGTAGGTTTAGAGTTGATGGGTCCTTCCTTTTGGATAGATAACATGTCAGTATGGTTGTTGTTGTGTGTACTCTTGCTTAACATCCAGTGCTTTTTCCAATCCTTTTGCTCAATCTGAAATCTTGAAACTTTCCAACATGAAGAATATTGAATGATGGGTATGTGAATTGGCATGAAGATGACACTCGATGAAGTTTCGAAAAATGCACAGCAACAACTGAATCAAGCCTTGAAGGACAAGCCAAAGTAAGCATTGATTTGTGGTTTTTTTTTTTTTTTTTTGGGGTTATGCAAATTGAGTTTTTTTCCCCAATCTGTCTAAGGTCATCTGCTTGCAAAGAGTCGATACTTCTTCTTCTTCTTTGCCCTACTGTGAAAGGTTTCAAGAAGTGTGACATGCTCTGCTTTTCTTGTCTAAACAAATAGAGATGGGTGGGCTTTTTAACAAAGATTTTGAATTTTATGTAATTGATTGATTGTTGACTTTTGCAGGTTTTCTCTTGATTTGGACATTGCAGCACCGAAGATCACAATTCCCACCGATTTTTTCCCTGATGGCAAGAACCAGTGCAAACTTCTGGTTGATCTTGGGTACTTGACGCTTCAGACAGAGGTTTGTAAAAACTGCCTGGGAGTTTTATCAATCCAATTGACTTCTCTTTTTCCTGTCGGCAGACAAAACAGAAAGAGATATATATGTGCTACTAACTGGGAACTGGAGGTTGCACCAATTTTTGCAATGCTCAAATCCCATTGAGAGCAAGAGCTGCACACAATTGGGTTTTGTTGCTGCCCAGTTATGTGTGGGTATGACCAGGTTATCAGTGTTGGTTGCCCAAGCCAGCATCTGACATGGATTCCTGTTTTTTTCTTGGTGAAAGGAGGATGGCGCAGCAGATGCTACACAGGAGGAGCTTGATTTGTACATGCGTTTCCGGATTTGGTTAAGTGACGTTTCTGCCTTTCTTGTTGACGGAGATTTCAGTTGGCATAAGAACTACAATGTGGATGCTACCGCTGGAAAGCTTCGCCTTACAGACAAAGAATCACAGGAAGAAGGCACATGGAATGGATCTGGGGGATTGAAGTCACTGGCTGATGAGATTTCTGTGAACGGGGTGAATGGTGGTGATGTGAAGATTGAGAACGGTGCTGGTGCTATCAAGATATATGAGAAGAGTGAGAGTGGCAAGTGTAATTCTGATGTGGGTTTCAACTTCTGGCCTGTGCTTGAGAAAACCGGAATGGCAGTGGCACTCCAACAGGTAGTTTTTGATGCATAGGTTCCCTTTTCCAGTCATCCTTTTTTCCTGTATGTGATTTGCTGAGGAAAAATTCAAGAGATTCATCTGTTTGGTGAAATTGATAATGGGGTCTGAACCATTGTCGTTGTTACTGTGAATTCAATTCTTTTGGGATGCAGATATGTGTCCCCCACAGCTTGTACGCATCAACAAGAGTAGCTGTACGAGTGCCATCTCTTGGGTTCCAGTTTTCACCTGCACGCTTCCATCGTCTGATGCAAGTCTTGAAAGTCTTTCAGAGCAGTCCAGACGATGCTGAAGACTCATCCATCCGTCCTTGGGACCCTGCTGATTTTGAAGGACAGATGTCTGTCCTTTCATGGAAGGTGCGGGAAAAACATTTCCTTGACATAAGAATTCTAGCTCACATTTCTCAAAGAGCAGGATATGAACTCTATGCACATCCAATCATATGTGGCCACATGGTCAGGCAACCACATGGCTTCTGTCATTCATTGTTGTTGGAAGTCATGCTTTACAGACAGGTTGTTGACAGATTGTTAATGTCAGAACCTCCCTTTTGCCTCCTGAATGTTTTATTCAGATTTTGTTTTCTACCCATCAAGCCTTATTGTAGCTGTGGAAGGATATTTGTTCTGACTGCTGTTTTTCCCCTGACAGGGAGTTGGACATAGAGAAGCAGTTTGGCAGCATCGTTACGGTGCTTTGGCAGGACCATTCCTGTATTTGCTGGAATCCAGTTCTTCACAATCTTACAAATATTGTGCCAGGTATACATACATACATACTTCCCCCCACTTCTTTATGTCCCTGAAAACAAACTCCTGATCTTCATGGATGTGACTTGTCTCCTGCTACCCAGTCTTTTGGTCCCTTCATTCCATATCTCACACATTTCCCCCAGTGAAAGGCACTTTTCCTCTTTGTGGAAATTATGTTCTGCCAAAACCCACATTTGAGAAATTGGGGAAGTTGCACGTTCTCACTTGGTTTTATATGTGTGTCTAGTTTGATTGGCAAGCAGGTGTTCAATGTTCCACCAGAATCTGTTGGTGATGTGCAAAATGTGCTAGCAGTGTGCGATGCCGGGCAGTTCAACAATAAGGTATGTGGGTGGTGCCATGTTTCCCCGTGATTGTCAATTATGACATCTTGCTGCACAAAGATTGTCAACTGACAGTTTGTGGTGTGGCATGCCACACTTGGACACCCCTCCCCACCCAGGTTGCAGAATCTGTAGGTGCTCTACTTTTACGGTTTGAAGATGAAGCAAGTCTGTATGCTTGGCAAGGACGACTTTCTCGAGCCATTTATGGAGCATCTGTAAAATCTCTCTCTTTTCAGTTTCATCATCTCTTTGGTGTTCAGAAAAAAATTGTGTGACATAACAAATTTTGTCAGGACTCATGTTCATGTGGGGCTGATGCATGACCCACCCACCCAGTTTATGTTTTGCAATCAACTGATTATGATGATTGTGTCGCTGGTTGGATGGGGGTTGGGGAGGCCAGGCTCCAGGCCTTGTCACTATGATGGGATCTGGCAACAAGAATGACCACCCCACCCAAGTGTTGCAAAATTCTGAAGGCAATGAGAAGATGACTTTAGCAGCACATGAGACCTTCTATTTTGTTGGAGCACTGGACGAGCTGAAAATTGTGATAAGCAACAGTGCAGAGGTAATAACAACATCACCCAACAACTAACTTCAGTCATTGAAGGCATTGCTTCAGTAGACACAGAGGCTTTCAACATGTGTATGATACTTAATTGTCAGTCACTATTGCTCATAATGAGTCAGTCCTGAGATTTATACTCTTGCTGTGACCATGCATGCAGGTGGATCATACCTCAAGGAAGTTTTTGTTGGAGCCAGAAAAGCCTCTATTGGAGTTTCGGGCGATTGGCAGTAAGGTGAGAGAAGCTTGCAGTAGAGAGGACATTGATTTTAATCGCAACTCAAATCAGTGCTGCTGCAAATCTGGTTTTAGAACATGACTTTAGGATTTAGGGTTTAGGGTTTAGGGTAGGATCTGCAGTCTGATGTTTCAGCTGATGACATTGTGGGGATGATGTGGGGGAAAGAATTTCTCATATGTAATTTTATTTTGGTTGCATTTTCTTTTGGTGATTTTGTTGGCATTGTTGTTGTTCTGATTGGTGTAACTTTTGTGGGTCACAGGTTGAGTTCCTAATGAAGCAGTTTGACATGCAAGTAGGAGCTGTACTGGAATCTTTAGAAGTAGAGGACAAGTATCATGGTCATGTTTCGTCTTCCTGTCGCTACTTGGCTCGATCGTACATCAAAGAATCCAAGAAAGGTCACAAGAACAAGAAGGGTGGGACAAAGGTATCTCAGTCAAGAAAGCCAGACGACCCAGAACAGCAGCAGCAGCCCAAGTCCAAAGCATTGACAGAAACCACCAGGGGAGGTGGCAGCAGCAGCTCACTATCTGCAGTGGCTCACAAGGGCAGATCTAGTGATGACCGATTTTTTGATGCAACAGAAGATCTTGTTGAAAGTGATGATGGGTCACGTTCTCCTTTACGCAGAAGGAGTTTCAATCGAGCAGCTGTAATCTTCTATGATGCTGAAGAGGGCAGTGAAGATATGGAAAGAGAACCTCCCAGTTTCAAGCGTGAAGTTGGGTTGCTGCCTGAAACAACTGCTGCATCGTCATCACCCGCTGATGAGTTGTCACGTAGCAAGTCATTGCAAACTTTTGTGAAAGCGCAAGTCATTATCTCTTCCCAGGAATCACCTGAATATGCAAACATTGACAAGGAGGTATTTTCTTTGAACTTATCCGACTCATGGATTCTGTACACTTTGTACTGTGGTCACTGTCTTGACATTTGTGGGCACAAGGAACTGGCTTTACGCATGATATAAAAGTCATTGAATGGACAATTGGGTGGGTGCTGATGAATGAATGAATGAATGTTCCCTCACAGGTGCGAATAGGACTGTCAACACTCTCGTTTTACTGTAATCGCCCGACACTGATTGCACTAATGGATTTGGGGACTGCAATCACGGCAGATGTGGAAGAGCAGCCACCTCCGGAAGAAAGCACACAACCTGCAGCAGGGCCAGGCGGGGGTTACTCAACGGATCTTGTCAGTACCATCGATACATCTGTCATTGAAGATGTCAATGAAGATGGGATTCCCAAGGTGCCTTATGAACGAAAGGATTCTGTGGTCAAGGGCTTATTGGGACAGGGCAAAGACCGAGTCATGTTTCTTCTTGTTGTTGACATGGATCTTGCCCAGATCGTTCTCAACTCGGATGATGGATCTCAACTTGCCACACTTTCCCAGGAAAACTTGCATACCGAAGTGAAAGTACGTCATGTTGTCACAATAATACCGCTACACATAAATCTAAGTGTCAATGTCTCCTGTATATTTTGTTTGCTTACAGTTGCAGATTCTTGAAGCTGTGGTGCACATGTTTTGGGTCTTGTGCTATCCTGATCGCATCCAAAGAGCAAACCCAATGACATCATATAATAATTACAGTCGTGGTTTTTTTTTGTTCTTTGGGGGGGGGGGGGGGGGGTTGCTTTTTTATGGGATTGCAAAGTTGTTTCAACAACCAGGGGGATAAAAAGCACCATGGGGGAATTTTCACAACAGGGGAGA
>Ga0116231_10008078_pt1 | contig 18717 bp, 11 predicted proteins | sample S1TSphgellanicum_2_FD_89695 | JGI IMG/M metagenome (GOLD analysis project Ga0116231, IMG submission 89695) | Host-associated microbial communities from peat moss isolated from Minnesota, USA - S1T2_Fd - Sphagnum magellanicum MG | ecosystem: Host-associated > Plants > Peat moss > Unclassified...
GAATTAAATATTTGACAAAAACACATTTTATAAGGATGTTTTAACTATAAACTAATGGCCCTATTTTCTTACACACTTTCCATAACTTAAGAAATTATTAATCATAATATGCATGACATCTTGTAATTTTAAAATTATTTATCCAATTTGCAAATACAAAATTTCTATTACAAGCCAAAGTATTGTAAACATTTGAAAGTTTCATGCTAAATTTTAGCAAAATCTTGTTTGCATGTGTTTGATCTCAATGGGCCAAAAGGAGTACTATATATAATGGTTGGCCAATGGTTCCAAAATAATAAGTTATGCCTTTTTTGGACAAACACAAATATGTGAAAAAAATTCATGAAAATTTGCATGGTTCATTAAGTGATAGTAACAAAACATTTGGGTACAATAATGTGTTAAAGTTTCCCATTCCTATAAAATTATTCAATCTAAATATGCCAACCATGGGATTAATGAACAATGCTTATATGCATACAAAATTGTTAATCAAATAACCTAATAATTTTACACTTTGTTAATATTGCACCCCTAACTTCGGCTTTTGAAAATATATTGATAATAATCTCAATGTTTTTCCCTAGTCAAAGGTAATCTAACAATTTGACGAGTAATTGGGTTAAACAACTGTATGAAACACATTGACTCACAAAGACCAAGGAAAATGCAACATTCACCTAGGAGTCCAAACATTCTAATAAGAGCCACAATTGCTTGCTTGGGTGAATGTTATGAAAGCAATGAATTTGCTTGCAAGGAGGATGTGCAGGTAGATTGCAATTGGTTATACAAGACAATATATTAGAAAATCAATGATTTGTGTGTAATCATCAAAAACACTCATTACAAACAAAAATGTGAAACCTTAATATATTAATGTTTAAAATTTATATGATGGGAATTAGGTGGAATGAAAGGGTTTGGATATCAATTACAAACACTTTGAAAAATCCTAACATGAATTGAAAATATTCCCCCAAAATCACTTACATCATGTACATTAAAAAAATATGTAATGGTTTTGAAGTAGGTCCACGATTGTGTCAAGTGTGTTATATGAAAATGAGTCCCTTTTCATAGAATTAAATAACCATATGACTTCAAATACATTATAACCCACAAGGGTGCACTAATGATTAGTTGATGCAATAAAATTGTTCAAAGAACTGAATTTTGTTTATTATTTCATATATGTCATGATTCCTAAGTAGATCATATATTGTTTAAGATTATAAGAAAATTGTAATTAGCACATGGACATTAGTTGTGGTCATAACCTTGGGTTTTGGGACTAATGCATAAGACAAGCAAGGAAATTGCCTTTCTTGGGTTGAAAGCAAAGCCTAAAGTTTGGCAAGAGTCAAAGAAAGTGAAGTTTTTATTTAGACAAAATGGAGGTGTGTAAGAATCAAAAGAAGCTATTCCCAAAACTTTCAACATGAATTCATGTTTGAAGTTTGGATTATCATGAATGTTAAGAATTTTGATTTTGGGTTCACATCAAGTTAGCACAAGCTTGGCAAGCAACCAAAAAAAAACCAAACACATTGGGGGTTGGGTCAAGAAGAGTTAGATATTAACTAATGCAAATAAAAGGATATGTGAAAATGAAAAACAACAATTTCCAAAACTCCAATTGTTAGGGAAAGCTACACATAAGGGGTTCATTTGCTTTAAAGAATGTTTTTCAACAGCTATGGATGTTTGGAAGATTATGTATAACACAAGTTGCTAAGTAGAATTCAGGGACTCATAATGTTATTTGAAGAAAAAAAATGTGTTAAAACTACTTTAGAACTTATATGTTGTTGGAAAGGTCTTGACAAAAGATATATCAATTGGTTAGTTCATTCTATATGGGGCACCTTAATCCCATGACACCAAAATGTCCTAATATTGGGAGTGGGATTTTGTGAGTTGTGATTTAATTTGTTGTCATTTTTGCAATGAAGGGCTTGTTGGACCTTTTTGAAATCAAAAGATGGCCTATGACCTATAGATACAACTAGAAGGAGAATATTGCGTCCTACAACAATTTGGTTTGTGTTGAGTACATGATCGGTCTTTATTCTAAATTGGGCTTAAGTTGCATCTAATCCTTTTCCTTTATAGGTTTACTTTGTGCAAGCTTGGGGTCATGGGTTCTTTGAAAGTGATACATGCCTTTTGAGCATCTCAAAGCTTTTGTTATTTGGACCTAGTGGCAAGGAGCTTAGGAATGCACCCAAGGTCGATAAAGTTTCCATGCATGTTCACATTAATGACTATTCAAGATTGATATTGGTTGTTGAACTTAGGAGATGCATGATTAATATTCCATAATGAAATATAAGACACACTTTAAATTAAAGGTTTGTGAATAATTACACATTTTCTCAACAATGCACAAATGACATAACCATAAATAATATTACATTTTAACATGTTGTTTTAATAATTTTGTCCAAAAGTTGGTAAAACTAAGCAGTGGAATTATGAAACATGCAACGTGTTAATTATTATAACATTTGAAGGAAATTAACTTAGTTGTAAATTGTGATGAAATAGAAAAAAATGTATGTGACCAAGAATATGATATGCTACCGAAATATTTTACATGTAGCCATAATTTTAATACATGTGCATTGTGACCAATAACTTTGTACATATGGATTGAAAATATAATGCATGCAACCAAAAAGACATTAAATTACATGTGACTAAAAATAAATTTCATTTGAGTAAAACTTGTGACCAAAAATATACTACATGTGTCCCCAAACAAGAAAAGTGAATTGTTTCACTATGTGACCATTGCGCCACAAACATTGGTCTCACATTTGCACTAATTCATAGAATAATGCATTTGACGTAACATAGATGTGATGGTAGACAAGAAATTGTCTTACGACATTGGTTTGAACAACTTTATCTACCATAACATGGCCATTGTGTTGCCCTTTATGGAAAGGCATGAGGTGGACACATTAGGAATAACCTCGAGGAATGATAAAAATAATAAAATTGATCAAATTTTTTATATAAATAATTTTATAATTATAATTATTTCATGTTTATTCATTGCATGTCAAAGTATATGATTTTAACTATTCATTGAAATTATTATTATTTTTTCAAACTTGTGTTCTTGATGAAAATGTGCAAGGAATCAAATGAGGGAGCTACTCCAATGGCTAAGGGGTATGGTTTAATGAGCTACTAATCTAATAGGTTGGGAGTTCAAAATTGGACACTCTTTTTTTCATGCTCTATGAAGACATTTAAATACCCCAAGGGTTAGGGTTGATGTTGTGTCACTAAAGTTATCAATTAAAAAAAAGTTCAAGGAAAGCAAATATTGTTACATGTTCCAAACTTTTTTAAACGTAATGATTGTGAACATCAAAAAATATATATTTAATATTTATAATAAGTTTCAAAATCTATATGACCTAGTAAATGTATTTATTTAAAAAATTAATAACATTAAAAAAATTCTTATATTTAAAAAAATTCAATGGGTGTAATTAAATTATGTTCCTAATGTGATGTTCCTAATGAGTCCACCCCTCTGTACTTATGCCTTAAATAAATGTTAAATGTTAATTTGCTTCCACAACTTCATGGGATGATTAACTACAGTAAGAGTGAGTAGCCATAATCATAGCAAGGTATTATGAATACCCCCTCTCAGGAGGGTATCAAATCCCTGTTAAAGAGGCCATCCTTGATTGTGGAAAGGTTAGTGTTGGGTGAATAGTAGGAATGGCACCAAACCCTCTCTGGTTCTCAAGGTGATTCTTTACATGTAAGGTGAAGGCCAAGGGCCAGGACATTACCAAAATAAGGGTGTGTGAGGTGAGAGTCAAGCACAACCCCAATTTATGTTTTTTTTGTAAATCTTGCTTGAAAATAAAATACACTTGCCTTGAAAATAGAATGCCTGCTCATGGTGTGGAGGACTAATTCCACACTGTTTCATTCCCTCGAGTTACACTACACAAATTCTAAGAGATTTTTATATGTAGGTTAGAGCCTAGGGGTGAGGGCATTACTAAAATAAGGATGTGTGAGGGAGCTTAATAGAAGCCTGATTTTGGTAATGCCTTTGCCTGTGAGCTTTGAGGGTTTGGAATTATTTGGAATTTGAGGTTCTTTGATTCTATTCTTTTCCTCAAAATAACACACATGTTAGACAAGCATTGGTTATATTAACATTGACTCCTTTTATCACAATTCGACCTCAAGTAGCCTTGTATCATGTATTTGTAATAGTAACCCAATAGAATTTGATTTTCAACACTTATGACAAATATCAATAATTAAAAAAGACCTTTTGCAAATTATTTTGTTCCAAACATCAATTGTAGGTACGGTAATTGAATTCTATCATGAGACATTAAAAAAATCATGCCATATTCATGGGATGCAGCCAATCACCAAGTTCACGGTGAAGGGCATCAAGCATATCACCTTGAATTTGTGATGGCATAGAACAATGGTATCACCAGTTTCACTTCACAACATTGTGTCCATGGGTTGATGGAAATCAGGATCATGATCCATGTATTTGGGGAAAAAGCTTCTCAACCTCGTTTGGCATTAACAAGAATTGACTCACTTAATTAATTCCTTTGACAATCTCCATGATAGTATTGCATGCAATCCAAGACAAAGATTATTTTGTACAAAAGGTTTCTCTGAGAAACATATATGACCATTGTAAAATATGTAAAAGTAGGTATATGATGCAGTCTACTGAACAAACTTAGCTCCTTAAAAATTGACTACAAGAAAAACTCTGGCAGAAGATAAACTTACTTTGTAATACTTTGTGAGCTTATGATTCTATGAGATCTTATGGATTATTTGATCCATCCAGGTCCAAGTGTCTTCCACACACTTCATGGACATTCCAAATTTATACATTGTTTCTTAATGTCTTTGATATGAACAAATAAACATAGCACACCATTCTTGAAAGAGCATTGCATTGACTTGACTGTCCTCCAACTTCACAAAAAAATCTTGGTAGGCCCAAAACTCAAAAACCAAATGCGCTTCATAAACAACTATTTGCACAGATTTCAGATTATGGTAGTAATCCAAAAATCAGAACTGAATGTTTTCATAAATTGCTTTATCTACCTTTTTCATAAACAAGTCTTCATAGCCCAGAAAATTAGAATAAAATGCTCTTCCTATAAACCATTTTATACACCAATTTCGCAAACATGTTCTGGCAGTCCAAATAATCAAAACTGAATGGTTTTCATATTGAACCAAACTCTTGTCAATTCATGACGTCTTAATTTCCAATCTCAAATTGTTTGAATGAAAGAAGAGGAACCCAAGATATTTTGTACTCATATGCATTACAATAATTTATATTGTTGTCAAATCACAAAAACGTTTTCACAAAGCATAGAATGCACAAACTGTGCAACTTGCTTATGAATGTTCAGCTTTGGAATGTCAGAGGGCACAAGGCCAAAAGAAACTCCAATTGCAACAGCAGCAAAAATTCTCCCAATGAACAAAGGTTGAAAGTTTGTTGGCCTTGCCTACCAAGGCAAGGATATTGTGTTCAGATTCATTATAGAGTATAGTAGCTTAAGGGATTTTAGCCCCTAGGTAGTAGGTCTGTGTTTATATGAGGATTTTTGAAAGATGATATTTTGGCTTGTGTTCAAACTTGAGATTAGTTAGAGTTATGATATCTTGAAGGTTTTGGGTTTCTTTTAGAGGATTTTTTTGAAGATTATATTTTCAAATGGTGAAATATTTGAATTTTCATAATTCTTCTTTTGCCTTAAGATACTTTAAAAAGTAAATGGCAAGGCCACAGTGTGACACACCCCTTGTTGCTTTTGTATGGTTCCAGCCTAAGAAATGACAAATAGGTAAATATCAGTACATGTAAGTAATATTTTCACATTCAAAGCTTACACTCTATAGAAAGCTATTTATTTATGAAGCTTCATTTCTCATATAGAAGTAACAATGCAAGGCACGCCTTGAGATGTAACCCAACAAGAGATGAACCAAATTATCAACCATTGTCTTCAAGTTGGAAAAATGGTACCTTGCTTTGATATCATCAAAAGCAAAACCTAGCTTTTCCAAGCTTGGATTTGGGGAGGAGGGGCACTAAAGGAACCAGTTGATCAAAGGAGGAGGAGAATCAAAGGAAGGAAACGAGTTGGATTGCAAGAAAAGAAAGATGGCCTGCCTAAGTCAAGACATATAGATGATCTATATCGTCCATCATTCCTGAAAAATCTTGGATGGCTCCTAACCCGTGGTCTAAACATGCATATAGCAACGTGTCACTTAAACCTAACTAGATGTTATAATATCACTTAAGTGGAAACAAGTGTTGGGTTAGATTCACACAAAGGAGGACATAATTTTGAACCCTGGGTTCAGGGCAGGGTTAAAAGTGACAAATGTAATCCCTCTTTGTCCCCCCCCCCATTGAATTTTTTAGTGGAAAATTTTGACCATTTTGCAAAAAAAATTTGAAAAAGGAATATTCTGTCACAAATTCTCTGTTGTGTAAAAAAAAGGTTTGCCAAAAAAAGAAAAAAATTGATTAAAAAAATCTCCACAATTGTCTACAATATGAAAAGGTTATTAAGAATTTCTCCTTTCATATTTTGAATACTGCCAAATTTGGTTAAATATACTTATGGATGATGCCACAAAAGTGAAAAAAAAAGCACTGCATCCAAGTGAGCATGGACCAAAAAATATTGAAAAACTCTTCAAGTGACTGGTAAAAGCCCCATTTGGTGTGTCAATCCCCATCCATTTTTACCCTGCTTCAGATTTCTATGTGCTACCTTTAGGCTTTACTCAGCACATTTAAGCAGTGTCGTTTTAAAGTTCTGTGATGTAGCATGAGTGGTGATCATCCATAAGATGATTTAGTCAAACTTCCTGATGAAAAGTAAGAAAGTAAAATATTTAAAACCATGTTTCCGTATTGTTGGACTGTACCTAGATGGAGAATCTGCAAATTTTTAATATTTCCTCAAATTTTGAGCATCAGAAACACCACATAACACTTTTTTGCATTTCTAAAACAAATCCACCAAAATTAAGGGAGTTAAAATTTAGGAGCTATTTAGATTTTAATTCAAGTGTGCAGAGAACTTTGATGCTTTGTCCTTAAGAGAGGGGTCTACATGGTCCATTGAGGATAGCCAAAAGTTGTGCCACTTTTGAGTGCAGACACATACTCTATGTTGTAGCAAGAATCAACATGGTTGCTCTTTCCTCATGATCCAGACTTGCCGGGAGCTGAAAACTATTTGATTTTCATTTTAGCTGGGACCAGAGTTGACATTGATATGGTTGGCTTTACAATATGTAGGTTGAGAATTCTGGTCCTACAACTATCCCCAACTTGCACTGGCACGTGCAGTGCGTTTGGTATCCCACTAGTTTTTGTTTTACAACCTACTACCTTGGAGCCCACTAAGGAAAGCTATGTAGCAGTTTTATGTCTAGGTTTGCTTTTTTCTCTCTATCCTGGCTTTGGGCTCTTGTTTTCAGCATCTGACCCACTCTTTCCTCAAAAAGATCAATGTTCCCCAAGTTTTGACAAAGCACATCGGTCAAGGTCTGAAGACAGAGAGACAAGTGGAGCAACAACTATGAAAGGAATTTATCTTGTGTCTGCTGACCAGGATGAGTTCATGAATTTAAGCATTGACTCAGGTCTTTGAGTTGTGTGTAAATAATGGGTCAGATCCCTCCAACCCAAGATCCAAAGTTAGTCGGCACTCAGGGCACTCAGCACTTTGCCCTTGGAAAACTTGTTGGAGACCAAGAACATAAGTGGGGGTTCAATTCACCACTATGGCCTCTACACTGAGGTTCATTTGGGTAGTGGATTTCAGCAGGGAAACAGGCACAGAAGGTACACCTCAGCAATACCTAATGAACTTCTATGACTTCATCTACAGGATTTTGGAACTGACTAGAGCATGGCAAATGACACCCCCTGTTTGGTTTACCGCATCCACGGTGAAGTGTTGAGTGTGTATAAGGTTTTAAACATATTCATCATTTAAGTGTACGAAGTAGTAAACTTATTTACAGTGTAAGTGTAAAACCTTTCATCCACATTCATGTAAGTGGATGTGCTTAACCTTGAATGTGTAAGTGTACTCACACCAATAGGATTCACAACAAGTGTAATCAATGCCTTCATATATATTTTTGGAAGGATGTAAAATGTCTTCAAAATGACATAATCATGTACAATAATTATTCACACATTTATATAATAATATGACATGAATATTTTTAGTCATTGTGAAAATCTTTGTATTTTTTCTCTTATGAAAATGAACCAAGTGTTTGTAGTTTGTAATGACTTTGTGCATGTCAAACATCGTTTCCATTATCTGAAATTTGATATAGTATTGAAATTTTTGTTCATATATGTTTATAACTAAATTTGAATATGCATGATGTTTGTTTAGTCATGCAAAATCACCTTCCTTCTTTCATCCCTCCTCACACTTTCAATTAAAAATTCAAACAAATATATGATGTCAAAATTCATTACAAACATAAAGTTTAAATTAAAGTTTCTAGGTGGTTTAAATGTATGAATATTGATCATTTGGACAATAATAAGATGGGATGAATTTTAACTCCTTCACATACTACCCCTTAAATAATACCTTATCCGATGGAGCGAAAAATAAAAAACATATAGTGTTTCTTCATGATTGTTTTACACAATAGGTATATGTGGATTTACACTTGGCCTCCCGACATTGATTAATTACTCCCCCATCTCAAACCACCCATAAATATGTAAAAATGAGAGATTTTTCAAATCTCACCATTTAGGCCAATCAAATTATGATTGGCCTATGAAAAATAATCATTCCATTTCATTCACTCTTGGAAGTCGATATTAATCTTGGCATATTTACAGACCCAAAACAGTTTCACATTATTCGATTGCAACACATCATCCCAAACATATTACATGCCATTTTATTGTTTCCACTTGGCATGCTCTAAGCCACTTCAAGAACTTTTAGATTTGTGGCCCAATGAAAAGTTACTCAGCTTGAAGGTTTAATTTGGATCATTGATGGGGTCCAACAACCAGTTTATTCCTGGACTTGAAATTCAAACAACAATTTATTCTATTATAATTCAGCTAACAAATTTATGTTAAAACTCATAATCATGTAATTATCAGGTGTTATCTTGATAAATTTTGTTCTTGTTATTGGATGACTTTATTAATGAGTCCACAATTCGTGGATTTTCCTATTTTATGGAGATTATCGTTCAACATCCAAAGATCAAAGTGCAGAATAGGATATAACACCTTCTCTTTTGACCTTCTAAGAAGGTGGGATATCCACTTATCAATGACATTGTGTGCAAACAATAATAACCAAACATGCTACACAAATAAAATGAATACCCATTGGGCAATATAGATACTACAATAATAATGATGCACCTTGGGGTTTGTCAAATGGTACTAGGGTAAAAAATCAATTAATTTTTGGTTTTGTAATGGAATGTAAACTCAAGGTGAATTCCTTAACTTTGACAAAGAAAGAGGGCACGGGAATCTTCAAGATTGGACTAGGATGAATCCATAAGCAAGAATTCAAAATGAAATTAATTTTATAAATCATGAAAAAACACTAGTTACCATAAATTGGAACCAAAATGGTACATGGATGAACCACATGCAACCCAATTCACAAAACACACCATGGCCTACATTTGTGATGAGCTCCACATGTCTCCCAATGGTATACATTTTAATTGACAATAGGGATAAAAATCCTAAAATAACATACTTTTTGCAGGAGTCCCAAAAAATTTCAATTTTTCCAAATGGGTGTATGCAAGATATGGTGGTTCATTTTAAGCAAATACATCACTCCTTATGAGTCCATAAAAAAATGTGTTAATACATGGTTATTTTCTAAAATCCCAATAGTGCAATATTTCATTATTAAATGTTCACCCACCTTTGAACCCTCCCAAACCTAGGTCAAAACTTGTATGAAAAGTTGTTGATGTTAGTTGTTATGGTGAAAACATTTGAAAATCCTAAAAGAAAATCTCATAAGGTTCACATGAACAAAAGTCCAACTAAATATTTGAAAAAATGTGTTTTAAAAATTAAAATTTTGAGAAAAATACTTCATTTCAAAATAACTTTTGACCCTTCAAAAGTTCATAAGTCTTATTTGGCTAAGGATTTTTAAAAAAAGATTCTATATAAAGTGCAAGCATGTTAAAGTGGGCCAATCTGTGATCCTTTTTTTTAATGAATTTAGTAGCCATGAAGTAGATATTAATATAGAAAAACCTTTGAAATATTTTTTGGTTTAATGATCAATATGGGGATCTTCTTTGAATTTGATATAATAATATTTTATTTTATGTTTTTAATATGCATTTAACTAATAGACTTTTGAAAATGCAAGTAGGTGTCCCAAAATGGTTTCAAGTAAATGAAAGTAGGATTTTAATTAATTTTTTTACAACTTTAAGTTGATGGCACACTAAAAGTTGTTAATTACTTTAAACATTTGCATAGTAATAACCATATTATTTTACCAAATGTCTAACTTAAGAGTAAGGTCCAAGGTAAATTTTGTATTATATTCAAAAAATAAATTATAAATATTCTCATAATCAAATTAGTAATCTAGAACCAATAACCAATTGATGACAATCTAAATATATTCCATATATGCATTTAAACACATTGCACATTATTGAATTCCTCATTGTGAAGCTAAAAGTTAGTTTGCCACACCATGCATTTACCTAAGTTATGAATCTTGCAAACTTTCAAGCTCATAACACTTGCAAAGTCATAAACCTTAGAAAGACTTTTCACTACAAGAGAATGTGGTTTTTCTCACACAAAAAGTAGCAAATCATGACATGTGCGAATTAAACTTTGTGGTATGATCCATTACAATGTATAATATGTGATGTTTATTGTGACATATATTACATTATAATGGCAACTTGACGTTAGGTACTGGCACATATGGTTTTTTGTACTTCAATGCCATGCCCACTTTCATACCATATTTCCTCAAAAAACACCTACACATTCACAATCATGCCAATTGATTCTAGCACACACCAAAAAAATCCACCAACCTCATAGAAACCTTATCTTTCCTCACAATCATCATCAATTCCCAAAGCATGAACTCCTTTATTAAGCATCTTGTTAGTTTACAAAGGTAATGTGCAACAAAATTCTATTTTGAACAACCTAAATAGTAGTAATGCACAAAAACACAAAATATAATTTACTTATTCAAATTGTTGTGTCGATCGTCATTTGTTCAACCTTAAATCCTGTCTTCAAGGAACTTTTGTGCATATTTCAAACTAAACATCAAACAAAATAAGCCAACACCAAAAGCACAAGGGTCAAATTGCCAAGAAATGAGCCAAAAACCATGTTAAATCATGTCAGATTTTTGTAATGAATATTACATATGGATGTATAATGCCATTTTAATGACAAGTAAATCATGGGAATGTTGTGCTTAATGAAAAATATGGATGATGGGAATTCTAAATTGAATTAATACATGTTCTAATATTGAGTTTTGGATTGAAGTTAGGATTTGCAAAATTGAATAAGTGCAGCGTCAAATAATTATATATTCACAAAGGGTTCTTTAATTTTCAAATTACAAATTATTTAATCACCAATTTTTTAAAATTAATTGGGGACTATAAAAAAATTCAAAAGCCAATAAATGTACAACTTGATTTTTTCAAAATTTAAAGTTTGCTTGAAGTTCATTAGTCCTTTGTCACATGTAAATGTGGTGTAATATACATGGTGTTTAAAGCAAAGTTTCTAATTTTCATGTAAGAAAATCAAACACGACATTTAATTTGTGTTTTTACATTATTTAACTGATAATTAGATAAATCTTTCAAATCTCATAATTAAAAAAAAAATTCCTTTGTCCAAAAATGATTATCAGATGATTAATTAAATGTTTTTTTAAAATTCTTTGACTAGGTATGATCAATTTGCAAAAAACCCTAGTCCAAAATTTTATATAAGCATGATGCACCAATTGATTAAGTGTAACTAGGTTCTAACATGCATGACCAACAAAGGAGTTAATAGAGTTCATTTATCAACCTTGTGGATGTTGTTACTAATGGCCCATTTCTTTTCATTCATTGGTAGAACCTTAAAAATGCATCATCATCGTTCAATCCAATCCAATGGTTTAAGAGGCACATTTTGAAAACTCGCATCTTCCCTCGCGATGATTGCAACATGTGCATTGTAGTGTCAAGAGTGACCACGTGTCCTAACTTCTCCTTGTGCAAGTTGTTGGCCTATGTTGCACATGCTCTAAAACATGCGTGCATAATGTTCTAAAACAAATGTGCATGTAGGAGTGGGTGTGTGTGGATTGCAACATGTTTTTGCCTCAAAATAAACATTGCTAAGAGCAATTGTGTGCTCTGATGTCGAGATTTAGTACATGGCCCACACCAACAAATGAATGCCTTTACTATTTGTTGCATGATTAGTTCAAGATTGATGCGCAACCTTGGATTATTTCTTGTTTACCAAGACCAACAAAAACCTAGAAGCCATGAACACCATGATGTTTTGCCAAGACTAGGAGATGGGAAGAGCTCAAAAAATAAAAACTTTTGGGCATCAAATCATCATAATAAACCAAATCTATGATAATATTCTATAAGAGATTTGTTGAAAAGTATTTGACCTTTTTTCTTCTAGGACATTTACATGATGTAATGTCTATCGTATTCGATGGCCTAAGTTTAGTCCAATTCGATCAAATTATGTCTGACTCCAAATTCCAAACCGATCCTTGTTTCAAATTGCCATTTATGGATTCCTTTGTACTCACATGTGATTGTTATAATAGTTGACACAATGGTTCAGTTCATTAACGACTAAAAACTCCAACCTTTGGCAACCATGTCTTCAAGGGTCAACATTTCTCTAGTAACATACTATCAACACATTGGTTGTCAAAAACAAAACATTCGAGTTGACGGATAATACACACTCTAACTCTTGCATCCATCATCTATAGTATATAAACATTGAATTTCTTCTATGGATGATCCTAGAAACCTTGGTATCACTTACATGCTTATTATCACCTTCTATCTTTTGTACACTTAAGGTTCAATTTAAAAAGCCAACCCTAGCAGGGAATTTATTGCAAGTTAATTTGTATGTATTATCCTTGAAAGTCTTTGAACTTGTCTCAAATGGTTTATCCATAGATTTTAAATGTGTAGCTAGGTGAACAAATTTAGAACTCCAAGCAAGAGGTTCAGCACATGGTGGATGCCATTATGTCAAGCAAACTTATGGATTGAAGTTTTTCATTTTTTTATCAAAAGCTGGGATTGTGGAAATATAACCACTTTTGTTTGCAGTTGGTTGTAATTTCTTTTTAGAAATCTTGAACTAGTCAATTCATGAATTTTGATGCCATTTCACGAAATGTTTCAACATTGAATATGTTGCATTACAAACATTGATGCAAGTTTGTAGTTAAAAGCCCTTAGATTTGTCAATGCCATATGCAATTCTAACTTCAATTTTCATGAGGTGGTTCTCTTCTAATGCAATAACCCAACAATTTAAATGTTTGATTTTCTTTGATTTTGTATATACTTAGTTTGCGAAGAGAAGTTGAGATTTGGAATCCTACTTAAGGTTATTCTGATTTTGTTCATAGTGGTTTGTTGTTTTTGCAAATGCAAGTGGTGTTGATGAACATTTTGGAGATGGATGAAATTCATTATTTTCATGGCATGTCAACTTCATGATCCACATGCCACAAATTTCAATCAGCTATGGTTTGGTATGTTCAATCAATACTCCACCACATGTTTCTTTATTTCAAGTGTTATGACTAGGCTTAATATTGACCACATCTTGGACACATAATCCTCAACTAGCAACACCTTGGCTTCTTATCAAGAGAATTAATGTCACCCCATTAGCACCTTTTTTCATTTAGTTAGAAGTCATTTTACTTCTTAGAAGTCTACCCAGCACCCAATGTCATTTTCTTAGAAGCTTCTTAGAATAGACCAAGCACCTAGGTCCTTTTGTTAGCATAGTGGTTTCTTTTGGACTACCCAATGTCGTTCCACTAGTAGTATTCATTCCTTTTTCCAATATTGATTATGCTTCATAAAATAGACCCAGCACCAATCTCCTTTTTATTAACATTGTGGGTTCTTTTTCACCACCCAATGTCATTCCATTAATAATAAATCCTTTTTCCAATTATATTTGTGCTTCTTATAGTAGACCTAGCACCTAGAGGTCCTTTTCTTAGCATTGTGGTTTCTATTTCACCACCGAATGTCATTCCATGAGTAATCATCATTCTTTTTTCCAATATTGATTGCACTTCTTATAATAGACCCAACACCCAAGGTCCTTTGATTAGCATTGTGGTTTTTTCCCCACCACCTAGTGTCATTCCATTATTAATCTTCACTCTTTTTTCAGTATTAATTATGCTTTCTACAACTTTATCCAACACCCAAGGTCCTTTGCTTAACATTGTGGCTTCTTTTCCACCACCTAGTGTCATTCCATCAATAATCTTCACTACTTTTCCAGTATTGATTATGCTTCAAGAAATGTATCCAACATCCAAGGTCCTTTGCAAGTAGCATTGTGGCTCCTTTTCCATCACCTAGTGTCATTGTATTGGTAGTCTTTTTATTTTCTAGTACAAGTTGTGCTTCCTAAAATCTACCCAACACTCAAGGTCCTTTTCTTAGCATTGGGCTTCTTTACCATGTCATATCATTAGTAGTTTGAACTCCTTTTTCAATATTAAGTGTGCCTCCTACAAGTTAAACCAACACCTCTGATCCTTAAAATTTTCACAAAGCTTATTGTAGCATATTTTGATTCCATGCAAAAGAATGTTCCATAGATGTGGTTCTTTAACCTATCATTTCTAAATTAGACATGTCTTGATACTAGACAAGTTGTGGTGCGTGCTTAAGTGGAGGTCATATCTGTAACAGAGATAGAAAACGGATATTTGCAAAAGGACTTGGTACAACACTAATAGTGAAGCTATGAATGTTCCATTCATGGATTTGAACAATGGGCCTAAAGCTCCAAATTTGGAAGGAAGTCTAATCACTCCACATATGGATGGACTACATTTAGGTCCAATAGATGATGGAGCTCAAGCAAAACAATTGAAGAGGGAAAAAATGCGGAATTATAAAAGGGCATCACAAGCACGATTGGCTATAACAAATGAACTAGGTATGAGCAAGAAGTGGTTTTTAAGGTCCTTTGTGTGGGTTTTTGAGATCATACATTGTTGTAAATCCTTTTCATCTATATTACAAGTTGTTTTGAATAGACCTTATTAGTCCTTCATAATAGAGAACTGAATTGGATCTTCCAAAGTACTTTGTAAATGTTTTGTTGGTCCTTTCTTACTACTTTGGTGGTCCTTTGAACATGCCTTCTAATTGCTTTGCAAAGTTTTCTATAGGCCCTACATGTGAGCCTACATATGTGCTTTATAGGTGAACAATTGTTGTAGGTCCTTTTCATACATATTGTAGAACTTTTTAAACCAATTGTTTAATTTTTTTATAATTACTGCAAAGGGTCTTTTGATGGTCCTCTCCAATTAGATGTTGTTGATAATCCTCACACACTTTTTAAATATAATATGAAAAGACTAAACCTGCATTTTTTTGCATTAATTGTTATAGGTCATTTTCATATCCTTCATGATGATCATTCTGTCGGGATATTATTGGTCCTTTTTAAGTCCTTTATATGTTTTTTGTACATTAGATATTATAAATTGGTCCTATGCTTATATCTATTACACTTGTGTTGTTGGGGTCCATTGTGCATATAGTTTTAATCTATGATTGATTATAATATTATTTATGTTGTAGCAAAGGAAATAGGTCCAAGTAAGAAGCACAGCTCAAGGTCTTTATCTACTGGGTCAACAAATATTCTAGAATGCAGTGTCATTGTTATTACTAGGGGGGAGATGCAGTTAGTTTCAATGGTGTCCAAAGGTTGTTCTTTACAACTTCATACATTATTTAGTCACGATCTTCCAACAAAAGGTCCTTGAAAGGATGCTTCAACATAAGTTGGTGAAGCCAATGCTACCCACCTATCTATCCAACATTGGGGAGACAAAGACTAATCACTTGATTGTTCAAAGTATAAAATTTGGTGTATCTATTCATTTAACCAATGGACGTTTAAGCAAACATTGTGCTACCAAAGAATTATTAAGGATTTTGGTGACAATAAAATATGCAAGTGATAGGAAGGTTGCCAAAAATCTTTGCTTGGATTGGCAATGTATTTATCAAACATTATAGCGATGCCTCTTTAGTAATGATGGTTTGCTGGATTTCTGGTCTAGGTCAAAAAGGTGGGAGGGGTTAAATGCATTTTCCTTTGAAGTAAGACAACTTATTGTGGATTGGTGGACCCATGAGACAATTGTTTCTCTTAACTATAAAAAGATTTGCAAGAAGAGGGTTGGGACCAAGCAAATCATAGAACACCCCACTCATCTCTTACAAGTTTCCCAAGTGAAGGATTTATTATTTTGATCTCCACAAGCTTGTGGAGATCAAAATTGGCCTCAACAACATGCGCTCCAAAAATGGAGGCACACATGAAAATTGTAATTGTCGGTGTGAGGTTGTTTGTTGCCCAAAGGGTGTAGAAGTAGGAGAATGTTGTGCCTATCAATTGTCTTTTTCAATATTGACTGCATTGCGAAACTCAATTCTATGTGTCAAACCAAAGGGGGATGATTGGCATAAGTGCAATTGTCTAATGGGTGAATGCAATTTGTGTGGAATCAAAACCTTGAAGATTTGTCCTATAGAACAACTTCAAAGTACTTGGACAATGCAATGATGAAGATATGCAAAGGTAGTTGTTAGACAAAAGGACAATGGGGATGCTCATAAAGTCACTCAACTCCAATAAATGGATATTGGAACCTTAAAGTTTTTGGATTACCTATGCCCTAGGTTGAAAGACTTTGTGACCCATAATTTCATAACAAAATGGCAAGATACAATATAAATGCCATGCTTAATTATTCCTTTCAGGATTTTTGAAGGTCCTTTGCAAGTGTTTCATATGTGCAAGTTGTTTTATATAGATCACCTAACATACAAGTTTAGTGTATTCAATAAACCCTTTTGTTGGGATTGCGTTTAACCTTCACAAGGGCTTTGAAAATCCTAAATCACTACTTTTCTGGTCCTATATAAGTTTTTTTATACATGTTTTAGATCCTTTGCAAGTCTTTTTTCTAATCATGTACAGGTATTTTACATCTCCTTTTTCCATTCATGAAAAGGTGTATGTGCTCTGCATTGAAAGGCCTTTGTAGGTCCTTTTTCCAATCCTAGATAAAAAATTTGTAGGTCCTTTCTCCAATCTTGGACAAGTAATTTGCAAGTTTTTTTTCTAGTCTTGGATAGGTCCTTTGCAAGTCCTTTTTTTAGTCTTGGATAGGTCCTTTGCAAGTCTGTTTTCTAGTCCTAGATAGGTCCTTTGCAAGTCTGTGTTTTAGTCCTAGCCAAGTCCTTTGCAAGTCTTTTTTTAAATCTTGGACAAGTCCTTTGTAGGTCTTGTTTTTAATCCTAGACAGGTCCTTTGTAGGTCCTTTTTTTACTCCTAGACAGGTCTTTTGTAGACATTTTTTCTAATCCTTGGTCATTTTAAAGTTCGTTTATAGTCTTGTATGGTCTTTTGCATTTGCTTTCAAGGTCTTGATGCTACTCCTTACACTACAAATCTTATGTGTTGGCTATGTAGGGTTTAAATTGAAGGTCTTATTCCTAGTCCTTTGCAAGTCCTTTTTTAGAAAACTACACATTCAAAACTCAAAATGAAGTGCAAGACATGCATTGGTACAACATGCAAATCACTATCCTAGTGCACATAACCTATAGGGTGAATGTTGAGTATGATGCTACAGACCTTCAAAGCTTTCGAGTGTTGAAGGAGGTCCATTATTACATATACCCTTTCATAGTTCCAAGTCATGACAATGTGGTTGTCCCAAGCACAAACATCCTTAAAATAAATGTGTAAGTTAGCCTACTTGATTATCTTTCCTTCAATTTTATTGTTTGACATGGTTTGTTTTGCGAAAATTCTTGGAATCACAACGGAAAATAGTGCATGGATTAACATGAACCTTAATAAAATAGTATATATATATATATAAGATTTTTTCAAAGATTTTTTTCAAAAATATCCCAAAACTATTCTAGGAATATTTCCCCAAAAGTAGTCACAAAAGCAATAAAAAAGTAGGTGGGTGTAATTTGTGTTATCCCGTTTACACCCAAAACTCTTTTAATAACCACATACACCCTTAAGTAAGTGGATTGGCCATTTTCAAGGACTTGAAGGCCTTTGTAATTACATTATAAATATCACTTTTCCATTAACCCAAGAGGTTATTTAAGGAAGGAGTCATGTAATTTGTGACCCCATAATATAATAGGACCTTAACATGAGATTTTGTGTAATAAACATTAACATAATTCCTTCAATAACCACATACACCCTTAAGTAAGTGGATTGACCATTTTCAAGGACCTAAAGGCCCTTGAAATTATATTACAGATACC
>Ga0116231_10008079_pt1 | contig 18715 bp, 10 predicted proteins | sample S1TSphgellanicum_2_FD_89695 | JGI IMG/M metagenome (GOLD analysis project Ga0116231, IMG submission 89695) | Host-associated microbial communities from peat moss isolated from Minnesota, USA - S1T2_Fd - Sphagnum magellanicum MG | ecosystem: Host-associated > Plants > Peat moss > Unclassified...
AAAAAAAAAATTTTTAAAAAAATTTTTAAAAGGTGTTTTACAAAAGAGAAAATATTTTTTTTTAATACAAAATTTCCTCTTTTTTTTAAAAACCTTTTTATTTTAAAAAATTTTTTTTTTTTTTTTTTTTTTTTTTTTTTTTTCCATGCCACATGTTTAAGATGATTGGTTGAGTCCCTTCATGAAGAGGTGATTGCAATGGAACTTCAGAGTTATAAGCAAGCCAATTGTCTGTTTATTGGCCTTGCCTTAGTAGGCAAGGATATTGTGTTTAGATTCATTATAGAGTGTATAGAAGCTTAAAATATTTTGGCCCCTACGTAAATTTAAGCCTATTTTAATATGAGGCATTTTGAAAGATGATATTTTTGGCTTGTGTTGAAACTTGAGATTAGTTATTATAGAGTTATAATAATATTTTGAAAGATTTTGGTTTGTTTTAGAGGATTTGTTTTGAAGATTGGGTATATTCTTGCATGGTGAAATATTTGAGTTTCCATAATTCTTCTTTTGCCTTAAGTTTGACACACCCCTTCTTGTGGTTTCAAGTACCAAATTTCTAATTCAAAACTCAAAATTAAATTACACTCTAGTAAACCTGTGTTAGGAAGACCATGTCCCACTTTAGGTTACCTAGTATGAAGTAGTCTTGCAGCTAGTCTGGATAAATCATTTAGGAAATTTGCAAACTGAAAGTCTTGAAAAGCTTACACATACAATGTAGGTTTAATTCTGTGCCAGCTTTTAGAGAGGCAGAGAAAGAGAGAGAGAGAGATGATGGCCTCTTCACTAGCTTTTCAGAATGTACAAAAGCTATATTATGGGTGGGCCTCTTTGAGATGAGAATTTTAAAAATCTGGTTCTTGTCATTTGGGGAGATCTGACAAAAATATGACCCAACAAGCCAAATAACAACTTGTTGATAGGTTAGAAGGCTTTTCTTTCTCTCTCTCTCTCTCTCTCTCTCTCTCTCTCTCTCTCAAGGGCATTTGGGGAGACTAGCACCTGGCATTGTATTGTGTGCTTGCTGCTGTTTCATGGCACAGTTACAACTAGTGTGCAAAAGCTGACCCATGGGAACCACTTCCCCCCTTTCTTGTCACGATTACAAATTTCAAGAGATGTGGATGAGTGTCAAATTTCTTTCTGTAAGTTGGGTCCGGTTTGTTTTGCATGCTAAAGCTCAAATTGCAACTTGTTCTTCACAAAGAAAAACAGAAGAGCAAGTGGATAGGGTCTCTTCCAGGAAGAAGTTTTTTGTAGCTTCTTTCGACTGGATAAGTACTGGAAAGGCTCTTTTGTTTGTCTCCAAAAACACCAAGACAAAAAAAAATCCAAAAAACCAAAACAGCAATCAAACCAAGCCTGGAATCAGTTCTACTTCCATTTGTTAGTTACAAAAAAGAGTACCCATTTTCACATGTATGATGTGACTCAATAATATATAGAAACAAAGAGAGTTCATGGAAATATCATTATGTGATATTAGATCAATGTCCAACATTTTTAAAACTAACAAAGTCACACACATAAAAACATGCACATTGTTTTCTCATGTTACAAATGTACTCATCTATCTACAGTTGCAAGAATCCAAGTTCAAAGCAAACACACATAAAACCACTAGACATTAACAAACCTCGGGCATCAATCATGTCTCATGTTCCTCCCATGTGCTGTGAAATCCCATAACACAAAAGATGATTCCAAAGTCACAGGTCAAAGATAAACCTCCCAAACACAAAAATTAGCTGAAATGCTATTCACACTGAAATGGGTTCCATCCACAAACCAAATCCTACCTAAAACTAATATCCCACAACTAGCAAAATATACTACAATACTCCTCACCTATTGATGCAATTGGCAATGAGAGGCTCCCAAGTAGAGTTGTTTTTTTGGGTGAATTCTTGCACCCTGGAAAACTTATCTTTTTTGAGAAAATTTTGGGCCAAGTATGTTTTTCAATGTAATTTCTATAAAATTAGTCTTTTGGAAAAAATTCGCCAACTTTTGACCTCACAAAACTGGGGGGGGGAAAAAAAAGTCCTTGATCCCTAGTTGCTTATGATTATGATGCAAGCAGTGGTGAGTCTAAACTCCAAACCATACTTCTCTGCATGCAACTATCATATTAGTAGGTGTGCTCAATCAGCTTGGTAAGTACATCATGTGGATTCCGAGTTCCAATGATTAGGAATATCTAGGCTAAAAGGCTTTCGATCAGATCAGCTTGCTACTTACAGTACCTTTGGCAGTGTGGTTTGAGAAAGTTTTCAGCTCAGAACTTGGAACTTGGGCGGGGTTAGTGTGGGTAGGCTTGTTTAATAACTCTTCATCCCCAAATCTTTGGATGCTTCAATTTTGGATCCAGATCCAACTCACGTGTTTTGTAGATTTGTGTTTACAGACTTACCCATTTTATACAATAGGAAAAGCCATTGTCATTTGTGGTGTATCTCAGTACAAATTTTATTGGTGAGCAGATAGTTTCACAGAGGGAGGTGAAAGATGATTTTCTGTCATGGAGGGTTTTTTGAGAGATCTGTATCTGCTTCATTCACATCTTTCCACAAGTTTAAAAGAGGTTCTAGCCTTTTAAAATCCTTTTCCCAGCCGTCCTCTTCTTTTCTCCTCACGGGTGAAGAATTTCTGGGTGTTATTAAATTGTTGATGAATCAGAATCAAGTCTGTAAAACATTACTTAATTAAATCCCCATCTACCACCAGGACTGATGAATCTCAGAATCACATTGAGAGTGGACAGATGCCAAATCATACACCCAGAAATCTTCCAATATTTTATTCTCACAAGTCACAACTGCAGACAATCATGAAGATTGTTTCACACAATTTGTATTACTTAATAATTCCCATCTGTCGTCACTGCACCTGATGAATCTCACATTCAGGCATTTAACCCATTGGAGTAAACTGAGACAAAAATCATGGACTCAAAAAATCAGCCAAAACACAAAGTCACATCTGTAGGCAATCATGAACTACACTCTCACAACAATTTGGCTGAGTGCTGAGCCTCAACCTCCAATTTATGAACACAATAAACCATGATTAGAAGCATAGAATCCAACTCAAGTTCTTTGATCAACTTTCTCTTCTCTAGGTCGGGCACTAGTTTGAATGCGAAAAAATTTCTTGAGAAATTTGGTTTTCTTTTGGAGAATTGGGCTTTGAGAACTGCCGATGAATTTGGGTTTTCCACATTGTGGATGGAAATATAATGAGAAATTTCATTTTAGTTGTGCCCATTTCCAACAGACAAGAGGCAGGTGGATAAGAGGAGCACATAGATATACGTGTTAATTGTAGTCCAACACATGCTGGAGGCAGACTTGGTTTTCTCATATTAAAAAATTAAACTTCAATTCAAACTTACTGAATTCCAAAATGAATCCACACTTGAGAGAAATTATACAAATATGGGTACTAAAACAGTCCTGCAAATTTCGTACTCGCACCTTCATTTCAACAACAACAACAACAAGAAAGAAAAAAAAACAGTCAGAAAAGTGGAAGGTCAGAAAGTTGATTTTTATTTATTCTTCTGAATTAGGTGAGTCTGAGACCAATACAATAAGGTTCATGGCTGACTCCAAAATTATTAATAATAATTTGACACCCATGAAGGCGAATACAAGGTGTGTGTGTATGTGTGTGTGTGTGAGAGAGAGAGAGAGAGAGAGTACGGTTGTGTTGTATGACTTATTCGCAGGTACAAGGGATGTCCTGGAATTGACATATTAAAAAACAGGAACTTCAAGTAGTTGAGTGAAATATTGTGATGAGTGATGATTCGGAGTTTGTTTTAAAATCCTGTGAGTTCAGAAATCCCCCACTGACAATTTTACATTTACATAGATGGTGCTGTGAACAATGAAGACAACGACTTTTTAAGGAGATGGGTGGGTTCGATGATTGGCCATTGACATGCATAGTACTCTCTACTAGTTGTGTAACTTGCAAGCATAAGGCTTGAGCTTTTCCTTCTTCCCACCATTAACTTAACCCATCAAGGGGGTGGGAACCCAACCCAGCCAGAGTGAACCAGTACCCATTGGCTCATAATATAGGATGGACTATATATGTGGAAGGGAAACACTTTTTCATTGTATTCATATCCCACAGTTAACCATGTAGTTACTTATGTACTAACCATCCACAAGCATCTACCTACCTGGTAGCCATGAACTGCCTTATGTACTTACATAATAAGCATTGTCGTTCTTTTACATACACGTATGTGGTACTTACCCACTTTCTTAGAGCACATCTAGTAGTAGCAGAAAATGCTTTGTACAATACATATCTATGGTAGGGGTCCATGGATATCAAGATTTTTATTTGGTGATAGGCTAGGAGTTGTGACCATCCAAGACATAAAGATGCAGACACATTTGGAAATTGTACACTCCATGGGGTCTTAGGTGTTTGGGAAAGGGTCCTATTTGGATCAGAATTATAGAATTTGGAGCTTATTACATGGTGTCAATATTTGGAGATGGGCTTGTATTTGTCACATTACAATACACACAAATTCACATGAAGCCTCCAAGAGAGCATACCCATGGGAGTTTTAAATGTTCAATCCATAGACAAAGTATAGAGGACCAATCTATTGAGTGCAAAGAGGTGATGACGAAAGCAAAATGGTGCAACAAGGAACAAAGAGGCAATGATTAGAGTGGTAAACCTTGGAGGGGCCAAGCCACAAACAAAGAGGTGACCACTAAAAACACCATGACAATCATCAAGAGGACAAACCTCAAGGAGGGGCTGGGCTGCAAGCAAAGAGGCAACAATTAAAACTACATGCCTTTGGGAACAATTCAAAGCACATTAACAATGATTAGGAAGACAAAGCTCACCGCTAAGCACAATGATGATCATTAGGAGTAGCAAGCTTTTAGAGGGGTTAAACTACAAGCAAAGAAGCAACAACTAGGAAAGGGGACACCATGAGCATAATTACATCAATCAAGAAGATGATCAACCTCAGAGGGGTTGAACTATAAGCAAAGAGCCAATGATTAGAGCTAGGGGCAACAAGGCAACAAAACTCGTAACTATTAATGAGTTTTACCCTTTTTTAGTTTTGATCTAAGTCATTGACCCATGATGAACATATTTATATTAAAACTTACATTGGATTTGTAGTTCATCCATTTTGACAAGGGGTGTAATAAGGTACACTTGGCAATAATCCTAAATTTCATCATATTTTAATACATGTTTGGTGACTAGTGGTTTAAATGTTTGATGGATTGTTTTTCATCCTCAAAAGGTGTCAGACTTTGGGGAAGCATACCTCCCACATTTTAAAACCAAATCCAACAATTTAAGTGGTTAGTAGTGCATTTATTGATGGGCTACAACATGTCTATGGGCACCATGGCCATTTGAATGGTCACTAGATTGTTATAAACCTTTGAATCCTTAAGTGTTTGGTTGTAGGCCTATCTACATAAGGAGGGAAATAAATATTTTTGCTTAATAAGGACAACAAACCCAAAGATGCAACATTTTCAAAGGAATGTAATTTTGTAATTGTCATATCCCAAGTCATACCAAATACCTTCCAATCCCAACAATCTCCAAAGGTACCTTAAACCCTCGGTGCATTTCTTGGGACACAAGAAATGTGAGGTCACAACAAAATCTCCAAATGTGAAAATGAAATCTTTGATCCCAAAAGTATAAAATAAAAGCTTCTCATTATGTAATGGGTGAATGTATAATTGAGTGTCTCAATATTGACAGAAATTACACTCCTTATAAGTTCATATAAGATTTTTTTAAATGATTCAAATGGACATGATTTTTATTTTTTAAAACGTTATTGTTCTAATATTTGAATAATACATACTCAATCACCTACAAACTTTTTCAAATCTATATGAAAACTTGTATATAATGTAGTTGATATCATTTTTAAATTTGGAAGTCCTAAAAGGAAACCCACAAAATTTTTAAGAACAATGTTTTGTTTCAAACTTTCAAAAAAATGCTTTTAAAATAAAGAAATTGAAAAACAAACAAAAATTGCAACTCATATGGACTTATGAAAATATGGTCAAAATTTAATCATTCAAAAGTCCCTAACTATCAAATGGTTAAAATTTTAAAATAAAAGATTCTTCATATGAATTTATCATCTTGTATTACATCATATATTGAGTCCCAATAACAAATTTGAAATGTGAATCAATATAAAATTTTCCATTTTGTGATGGTCTAGTCAAACGACCGATCCATATTTTTTGAGTTCAAAAGTCCATTACTAGTAACAAATGAGTTTTTTTATCAATAAATGATCACATAGTTATCTTCATAATGAAGTTGTTAATTTAGATCCAAGTCCTAATTAGTAAATCTAAGGATACATTAATCACCATATGCATTTGAATAAAAGGTACTTAGGAAAAAAACATTGTTTTGTCACAATAGTGAGACATTCCATTGTGCATCTACCTTAATTCAAAGACTTCCTATGGTGGTTTTTGAAAGCAAAAACAAATTTGAACAAAAATACATGTAAGGTAAAGCCACAAGGTTAGGACATTCCCATAAGGCCCACATATGATGAGGTGATGATGGAGTTCACCGCATTTTGCGAATGTTCCCTATTGTGGGCTTTATCCATTGGAATGCATGAAGCAAACATTATCATGAATTTAAACATATAGAGATCATGAGGCATAAGAGGGGGAAGGTTCTTATGTGTAAGGTAAAAAAAGTTTTATCAAGCATAAATCACCATGTGATTTTTTTTTATGATACCCAAAAGATATTCATTGGGTATCCACCACATATCACAAGGAAAAAAATTGAAAAATGAAAATGGGGATTCCAATAAATGAAATGTCTACAAGAATGAACATTAAGCTAACTATGTGCCTTAAATGGATAATTTACACCCAAAGCATAACAAATAAAGGGAATTGGATGAAAATAAACCATTAGATCAACAAATGGAATTTTACTCAAATGGAAGTGGAATCACAATTTTTATTTCATTTGTCAATTAAATACAAAATTCCAAAGTTTGGACACCTAGCCACCTATAATGAACAGTTAGGACGAGTGAAAGCATGTGTTACATAGAATAAAAATGGATGTCATAAAACCCATTTTAGCAAATTACAAATTTTCAATTGTAGTTCATTCCAATTTATGTGTGAAAATGATGGAATGGGACTCATTTCAACAATGATTTTAGGCATCAAAAGACAAGGTAAAAAAGTCATGGAATTTGTTTTGAAATCTGATTCATAAGGGACTTTTACAAATATTACAAAGTTTTCAACAAAAATTCCAAAATTCACCTTGAATGAACTCTTTTAACCATTTTTTTTTTCTAAATAAGGTGAATTCATGATAAGTTTTTTATTTTTGTGACTATAACATTTGGAGCCTATTTTTTGATAAATTAATAAATGAAAAAAATACTAAAGATGTGAAAACTAATTTATTATGAATTTCCACCCATTTCTCTTTGACATCCATTTATGTTCAACATATCCAAAACTGACCAAAATCCTTTGCATTTTTTTCCATTATGGACGTTGATGATGTGTTGTTTTTATTCCACCCTTGTGTGCTTTCACCCAAAGGTTCAATTATAAAAACACACAACCTTATTTAAAATGTGGGCCTTCCCATATATTTTTCACCATCAAATGTCCAATACATCATAATTTCTTGTGAAGGTTACACTTGAACCCTGCAATTGTGAAACTACAAAATTCTACATGCTTGGTTGTAATTTGTAAACATGTCAAAAATTTATCCTTTTGCCAGATCATCTTTCAAAATATTTGCACATTGTTGTTAAAATCCTAAAATGCATTTTGTAAACCAACTACTAATAACTTGAAACTAATCTTCATCCATGTGTGATCACATTAATCACCCATGCAAAATGGACACTTAACAATTTGGGACATTATAGCTTTTGCAAGGGACTCAACAACTAACTTGAATTGACTTGTGTGCCATTCCACAAGAATCAATCTTGGAATTCTTGTATGAACCACATTAGTTCAATCAACATTATGTGCACCACCTCTTTGCCTTTTCGTCTTTCTTTCTTTTTTCAATTGTTTTGGTCATGTTGAACTTGTAGATGGCATGCATGATTCCACAAAATGGAACTTGGTAGGCATGTAAAAACAAAGGTTCATTAGTTTTAATTGTAGCATGGAGCATGTCATTGACCTCAATGCAATGCTTGGTAATCCAAGCCTCATTAAATTGTTTCTTCATGGCCCTCTCCTTTGATTGAACATGCTTGGCAAGATTTCTTTTGATTTTTTCAATAATTTGTTTGTCTTTTGATGCAAGCATCTCCTCTTTACATTGCTCCTTCATTTTGGTTATTGTTTCCTTGCACACTAGCTTTTATTCAAATGCACAAACATATTGGTCAAATGTCATCATAATCAATGACTTTGAAAAATCTATTAGAGGCTTTTCAATTGGAAACACTTTACAACCTCCTAAATGGGGCCTTAAGCAAGGTTACAAATTAACTAATGTGGCTATTGTACACCACTAGGGTTTTGGATGCTAATGTGTGCAAGTTTGTGGATTTTTTGTTTACTAATTATGAATTATTTACATCACCAATTGGGCATGGACTACTAGTTTTATGTGGTGGTTCATAGTTTTGACTTCAACAAAATAATGGTAGACATTTTCATTACAAGCATTCAATTCATTCCAAATCTTTTTAACATGCAAGTTGATTGTTTCATAATCTGGCTCAAGTGTTTTTGTATCCACAAATTGTTCTAATAGTTGCATGTTGCTTGCCATAACATCTAAATTAAGTGGTTAGATTCTAGTCATTTTGAAACCCTTACAAACGTTCTATGGATTTAATGTTTTTTGAGAGTTAGAGATACCCATATATTGCACCAAATCTTCCTTTTCAACACGCTTCCCCTTGTTAGCTAATGCCCACACATCCTTGTAAGGTTTGAATGTAGTTTTGAAAGGTTTGAAACACACAACATTTGCAAGGTTGTAGTGTGTGGCTTATGTGTTATGGTAGGATGATGAAACTTAACCCCACCTTCTTGCATTGTGAACAACATGAATTGTGGCCATCTACAACCAACAAATGGCAATTAGTGCTACAAAAATCTCACCACATGCTTGAACAAAATCTATGAAATGGAAAACCCATTTGTAAAAAAGAATGGTTATCATTCTTCATGCTTTTGGCTACATAACCATTGTTGCATTGATTGAAACAATGTATGTTATATACTTTATGCACATTGATTTTATTCAATCCTTTTCATCTAACTATTGGATCAAGTTTAACTTTGATTCAAAATGAGCTTTGAGTTCCAAAATGTTGTCATGCACATTCTCTAGTTTTTTTTTTTCTTGTTTAGGGTTTCCAAAAGGTGCCATCAAGATTTCAGCTTATTGCATACCTATCACACTTGTTATACATCATTTTTGGGGTGAAAAATGGCTCACCCGTAATGTGTTTTCACCCTAATTCTTTTATGCATTGATGTGTGACAATATAAACAATCATTCTTTGTTTTAGTGGCAATATTTTTTCTTATTGTGCAAATTCATACTTTGACCCTCTATAATCACCCAAAGACTTTAAGTCTTTTTTATTTTGATTACACAACGATCTTTCCAAATGTGTGTGAAAAAAAATCAAAACATCTAATTCTTGCACACAATGTGACTCATGTTTTTAAACTTCTTTTTCCCTTGCAACAATCACATAATATATGTGTAAATGTAGCTTATTTTTCTTTGTTTGCAAACTGGATAATTCTCTTTACATTCCATGCATGTTACTATGTTGTTTCATTTTTGTGCAAAATTCAATTTGTGGGCAACATTTAACTCAATTGTAATTGCTTAATGAATGATATTATGTCATAATGTTATTATTAAATAACTACCAAATCATGGCATAAATCTACTTCCATTACATTTCAATGTGGATCTATCACTCCTCTAATCTTCACCTTAATGAATGTAATTAATTTTATAAATGGGTCCATAACATGAAAGTGGTATAGATTAATCCCTTTTTGGCACATTAAAATATATGAACATTTAAGGTTCAATTATTAGAAAATTTAAGCACAAAAATAGGTTACTAAAAAGGGCATTGACCATATAGGGTGTAAGTACCTTACATATTTCAAAATGTATGCCCATACTCATGGAGGAAGAATTCCATTTAATTAAACACCCTACAACTCCACTACAAAAGTCCACCATGAGTTTTACACCCATTTTTAAAGGTGGGACGAATCTTACATATAGATAAATAGGTGCAATCTATTCCTTTTGTTTTTTAAGAAGGATATTCACATATATAAGGTACCTTCCAAATGCATTAGAAAAATTTTCCCAATATTATATATAAATGATAAAACAACACCCTCACACTCTGTAACAAAATGTCAACATGATGAACGATATTGGCTTTCAAACATCCCTCATGCAACTAAACTATCACAATGAGCTTAAATGAAAGTAAAACTAGTTGATTTTGTTAATGAATGAAAAGTACTTGTGGACCAATCATTGGAGGTCATTCATGTGGGAAATTGACTTTGCACAAGAACTCTCATTCAAAGGAGATGGGGTATGATGTTGTTTCATATCCAAGTTTTTGGTGCCATAAATCACTCTTTTTTAATTTAGTGTTACAATCTACAACTAAGGATTGAGTGGTTCTAATCAACTAATATAACCTTCCTTAAATTGGACAACCTCAACAACTAACTTATTAAGTTAGAAGACCTCAACCAACATCTATTGGTTTCAAATGTTACCTTGAAACCTTGTTTTGTTAACTAATTGATTAATAATGGATTATTTGCCAACTTTGGGACCTACAAAACATCTCCAATGCACTTGGAAATCCCATTTGACAATTTGAAAACAATAGTGCCTTTCCCACACATATAAAGGGTATTATTATTTCCAAAATACACTTTGTGACCTAAAGCAAATTCAACAAAGGTTGAGAATACTTCCTTTTGAAAGGTGAGATGTTGTGAAGTTCTAAAATTAATGAATCAAATATCTTTGCAAATATAAAGATAAACAAAATAGTCACAAGAAATTTAGTTTCACCTATTATATTTGCATGTGAAAAACCTTTGAGTTTATCCAATCTTGTTTTTTCTTGTGGCATTTTTTTACAAAGTGATTTTTAATGCCACAATTATAACAAGCTACGTTCTTATTTGGTTTTGCATTCTTGAATTTCCTTCAATCTATACCCTTTTATTAAAAAAAATTTGCACTCTTAACATTTATTGCTTTTTGCTTTGTACCATGGCTGGGTATTTTTTGTTTAAACCACAACTCTTCTTGCAAAATTTGTCCACATACTAACTCCATAAATAATTTATTAGTATGGCTATTATATAAAAACCACCAAGGTATGGAAAAGAGATTACAAACTCCCTAGAAATGTGAATGCAAAATCTTCAATAGAAATTGGATGATCAATGTTTGCCAATTGATCAACAATCGTGTGAACCTTGTTAATGTGAGCTTGCACTAAAATGCCTTCCTCTATCTTAAGATTTGTAAAGCTCTTGATGTAGTTGCAATCTATTGTTAGCATGTTCTCTTTCAAATGTTGCACAAAGGTTGTCCTAAGCTTTTTTACATGTGTTACACGATGCAACAAAGAATCAAGAATGTTTAGGATTATTGTCCCATGTGCCAACTTGTCTTTCTTCATGAACATGCAATGTTCCATCTTCATTTCCCAAGTATGAAAATTATTGCTATTAAGGTTTTCAATGCTTTGAACATTATAAATAGATGCCATGCCTATGACTAGAACAATGTCAAAAAAAAACACTCAAAACTTCAATACTTTTGAATAAACAACTATTACATGTAACACAAATTTTCCTTTTTTCAAAAGCACCCTACTTTGATACCATGTTGGAAATTGAATTTGCACAAAAACCCCAACTCAAAAGGAATGGGGTATGATGGTGTTTACTCATTTCTATTCTCTCATTGATTCATAGCAAATTTCCAAAAAAAATCCTAATTTATAATAAGTTCCATTTGTTATCTCCTAGATTTTGGAATGTTGAATACCACATTATGCCATAAATGGATAACACTATTTTTTAATTTATTGGCACGTGGGATGAATGATGTTTTTTCTAGTTCATAAATAAGCCCTTGTGTGATTATGGAAAGTTAAGACTAGTGCAGTGGATGGTTATTTGTTTTTTCAAGAATTGTCACACTAGGTTTTCATTTGAATTTTTGCTTAAGAATTTTCTTTATTTTATTTTGCAATTTTTATAATTGAGGCAATTCTCAAATACTTAAGGGAAAAGTAAAACTAGTTCTTAAGTTTTCTAGGTTGTGAAAACATGTGGTCATGGAAAAGTGTGTTTTTAACATGAAAATTAGGTTCAAAATTCCATTTACCTATATATATATATATTTCTCTCTCTCTCTCTCTCTCTCACACACACACACACACATTATTACATCACATTTTTTGTATAATTAGAAATATGATCTCTTTCAAAAAACGTTTCAAATTTATTTTTTATCTTTTCTTTTTAAATTGATTAGCCTCAATTGCATCATTAACATTACTATACATTTTAAAATTAGTTTTATACTCATCAGACCATTTTTGTTAATGAAAATTCTTTTTTTAAAAAATATTACATATAAAAGTTTTGTAAATTAGTTAGAATACAACAAAGAGATATTTTTTATATTTTGATTTTTGACCCTATGATGCCAAGAATGTGTGTAGCAAAAAGGCCAACAATTGGAAATATCATTTTATGTGTATTCCACTATAATAATGGACATTGGATTTCTTTTGCATTAGCTTGAAACCTTTGAAACAATAATACCTTTTGATTGACAAAGTCTTTTACAATTTTTTTCATTGTTGTTGTTGCTACTTGTCACAAATACATCCAAGTTGTTGTCTTTTTCATGCATATTTTGAAATGTGTTCATTCAACTTGAACAAAGGATGAAATATTAATAAAATTTTGACAATATGGGTATAAGAGATTTTTAATCACATTCTTCCACTACAATTTGACTCTTATAGCCAATGAATGAACAAATCATAATCTAAGACTTTTGAACCAAGGAAATAACATTAAGGTACCATTTTATAAATTTTTTTTCCATCAAATTTTCATAAAAATGAAAGAATGGGATCAAATACTAAATTAACTTGGTTAAGTTCTTTCAATTCATCATCATATCCTTTGAAATAATGTCATATTCTCAAAATTAATCACATGGTTATCTTCATGAAACTTAAAATTCATAGACATTGTTGTATTGGAGGCATTAGTTAACAACAAATAACCATGAGAGTGATTCAGAACATAAGAAACAACTATTTGAGAAAGTGTTTGGACAACAAATTTCAACAAGATGAGTTAAAGTTTAAATTCATTGGTCTAAACTTGACATGGTGGAAATTCTCCAGTTTTCATCCAAATCTCATTTTCTTTTTATAAAAACATTTAGCTTGAATTTTTCTACAACTCCATTCATCATATTTAAACTTTTTTGACATCATGCATGACTCTTAGGCATGTTTGTGGCGCTGGTCCACTTTTTGGATTGGGACTTTTTTGGTCAAATGTTAATTAAAAGTAAAAAAATTCAAAATAATTTTTTTGTCCATTCCTAAAAATAGTTATATTCTTGGAAATTTTGATATAGGAAATGTTTAGGAATATCAAACACGTTCAAATTTTGATTAACATCAATCATTAGAAAATTCACAATGCACACATAATGTAAGAATACAAACAAATTAATGAAGTGTTATATCATCAAATCACAAATCATTATTCAAATCAAGGTGGTTTGGGAAATGACACTACAAGAAAATGTGGGTGTATTAGCTACAATACAACAAATCCCTATGTTCTAAGTGCTTTCACTAGATTTTGAGTGAATTCACTAGTCATACTAAACAAGACCTAGTGGTCTAAAATTTGAAAATCTATACATCCTAAAAAAAGTACTCGCAAATTGTTTTTAATGAAAATCCTTATTTAAGTGTTTTTTGTATTTTTCTAAAGTTGGATGGGTTTAGTAAAATGAAAAGGTGACATTTCTAGAGGTACCACCCAAAGATGGGTTTGCCCAACAAGTAATAATGAGTAGATGAACATTTATAACACTAGCAAACTAATGACACATCAACAACAATGAACAAATAAAACATCACCACTAATGAATGAATATTATACCACCAATATAGTGACTCATTTTAGACAAATACAACACTCCTTACAAGTCCCATTTGAGTTCATAAAAAGTGTTCATCTAGAAATGGTTGATATTTTAAAACATTTCATAAGTGTAATATTTGAATTTTGAATACTAAATACCCACCCACCTGTGAACCCTCCCAAATTTAGGTTAAAATATGTTTTAAAATATGTTGTTATCATTTGCTATCATTAAAAATCTTGTCTTTTGTAACCAATGAATTTGCAATTACATGCAATTAACTGTCATGTGCAAATGATTATCACATGCAATTGTTCATGGTTGCTTTCGCAACTATTTTTAAACCTTAACAATTTTTGGTCATTTTTATTAGGTTACAAGTAATATTTTTTTCATTCTTCCAATGGGATGATTTAAGGGACTCTTTTCATCCAATAATAACCTTTTATATCCATCATTAGTTGCAAGAGTAACCAATTATTGGTAGTAATGTTGACATGGACCTAACTAAGAGTATATTAAGGTTTATTAGGTGTATATTAGGTATATTTCTACATGTGTATCGTCTAGGGTATAAAGGGAGGTTGGTGTTTAACAATAGGTAGGTAGGTAAATAGGTTGGTGAGTCATAATGTACATGTTGGGGGTTCTATTTAAGTAGGTAGGTTAGTTAAACAAGGGACCAAACTAACTAATTAAGTAATAGACCTAGGTTAATTAGTTAATAAGTTTAAGCTAGATAGTTCATAATCGAGACCTTGCTTTAGTAGGCTAGATTAACTATCCATTAAGCTAGGTGGGAAGCCTAAGCATAGGCCTAGCTAATACATTAGAATAGCCTAGGTTTAAGTAGTAGGCTAGGCTAAGTAGGTACTTAACTTAAGCTAAAATAGGTTAGTCTAATAGCAATAGCCAGTAGGTATTATGTTAGGATAGTTAGTTAGCTACATTAGCTATTATTATGTATAGTTGTGACCTAGGTTAGTTTAGGTAGGCATTGTTAAAATGGCAAGGTTAGGTTGGGCTAGGTAGGTTGGTATGGAATAGGTAGCTAAGCTATGTAGGTAGGTAATAGGCTAGTTAAAAAGGTAATAAAAGTAGGTAGCTAAGTTAGGCGACTTACCAATATAGTCATAATTTAGTTACAATTTAATCACAAATTTGCCATGGTGATAGTATGCATGTGGTCTAATCAAAGTATAACATCGAGTGTTAACCACATATTTCATCCAAAAGGGATGACATTGTCAATAATGTCATGTCAATTGTGACTATTTTTGTGTGTGACTTGGGTCACAACTAAAGGATTTTCCTTTGGGAAGTCACTTCCATTTTTTTCCAAATTTTAAGCAAAAAAATATAGGGTGCAACTAATATAGGTGTTTCATAAAATAGACAAATAGTAAACCCCCCCTTGGGGTATGCAAAGTCTCCTATGACTACAAAATAGTCATAGACATCAATTGTAAAATTTCATTCTTTTCTAGTATGTGGTGGATGCAATTTGGAAATCCTAAAAGAAAATCCTATATTAAAATCAAAATGAAGAAAATCCCAATTAAAGGTTTGAAAAAATGTGCTTTAAGCAAAAAAATTGAAACACAATACAAAATTTCATTTCGAAAGGACTTTTAAAAATAAGGTCCAAAGACCAATTTTGACCCTACAAAAATTCATAATTAAAATTTGATTAATTTTTTAAAAAAAGAATTGCAAATCAAACTCTATTAAATTTCTTTCCTCATGACCACATACTTAATCATTATAAATAATTTGGAGTGAAATTCAATGTAAATCTAACTTCCTAACAATTTAAATAGTTAGTCAATTCATATTTTCAAACTTCAAAAGTTCATTAATGACATTTAATGCCTTATTTTCAAAAATAATTATATAGATGTCTTCATAGGCAAGAACCAATTGGTTTATTAACACATTTAAGATTATGTTATCCACCATAAACATCAAAATATAATGCACTTTACAAAAACTACTACTATGACACCAAAAATGAACCATTTTAACTTGCATTCACCCAATAATGAGCATGTCAAACACCAACATCAAACATTGTCTAATAGAACAAATATCAAGACTAACAAACAAACATAACAAAAAAGATTTTGAATTTTGGAACTAGCATTTGTAATTGATTTTTAATTCCACCCAACAGATGCAATTAAATTTTGCTTTAGTTGTGGAAGGCAAGTTGTAGTAGACATGTAATTGCATGCAACATATCGTACTTGATATGTATATGTTATATCATTATACACTTTCATCCATTCATATTCCCATCAAGAAATTGCAAGCAAAATTATTTGCAATTAAAATGGATTCCCATGATTTTGTGACACATGTTTTAAGAATAACCAATTATTTATGGACACATGTCAATTTGTTTTCCTAATGTGGGTGTAGGTAGGTAGGTAGGCCTAGGCCCTATAAGAAGATCCTATTTTAATTTGGGTTTAGCATTTAGGGTTGAACTTTTTTGATTGGCTCATCCCAAATGACATTCTTTAAAAATGTTATTTGTGCACCTATTTATATAGTTTGCAAAATTGAAATGGAGGACAAAAAATATGGGATAAAACTTTAGTTGCAACCTAATTGCAAATATTATCTAACATTTATTACCCATTAGCAACTACTAAGTACTACCTAACATAACCCATAACCTATTAACTTGGCTTACCTACTTACTACTTAGCTTACCTATACCTATTTTGCCTACTACCTAGCTTCATATCTAGCCTAACTTACATAGGCTAAATAATATGTAGGTAGATAATAGGTACATACCCTAGGTAGCCTACCTTACCTAGTTTCATGTACCTACCTATTAATTACCTACCTCCATAGCCTAGCCTAACTTAACTACCTACCCAATTAACTACCTAGTTTAGGTAGTTAGTGAGGTAGGTAGATAGCTACCTAGCCTAACTTAGCTACCTACTTACCTATAATTATGTATACTAGCCTAGGCTAGGTATACTAACATAGCCAACCTAGACCTAACATAGGTATACTTGCTTAAGTATATTAGCTTAGGCTACCTATGCTACCTAGCCTAGGCTTTATACCTAGCACCTATGTTATACTAGCCTAGGCAAGGTATACTAACATAGGCTTAGATAATATATCAACCTAGCTAGCTTGGCATAGATTTGCTTAGATATATTCCTTATATTAGCCCATATATATGATTAGTTGCATGTTTAGTTAAACACAAAATCATATTGTCCAAAAAGGTATACAATGTCAATACTATATTAGGGGGTTGAACTAGGTTCATGTTATTGTGACTTGGACCTAAATCGACATCCTTTGGGTGGAATTGACACAAGAGCCAAACCATGGAACTAGCCTTTTGTTAGAACAAGAACCAAAACCAAAACTTTCAAAAATAAAATTGGAACACATGTTCAAGTTCTTTTAGTAAGCAAGCTGAATGATTTTGAATTACCTACTTGTACCTATTCAAACTGTAGTCTTAGCGAGTGTGTTGAATTTGAAAAAAAGTGCCAAAACTAGAACCATAAGATTTTAAAAATTGATGAACCAAGCTCAAACCCTAAACTACAAACTGGACTTTGAAGTAAGTTGAGCCGCAAAAACTTTAATGGTGGCTAGGTGGTGAACTTGGGATTCATGATGCCACAATGTTTGTATCCATTGTCCAGTTCCTATTCTAGTATTCCTTTGAGGTCTGGAGCTATTGAGTATTACAGTTGTTTTTCATAGAGTGAATCAGCACTAATTCCACCAATATTTGTTGCCTCAATATTGAGAGAGAGAGAGAAGAGAATGGGAGTTATGTAAATAGTCAAATCAGTTCTTATTACTCATCCCACTACTTATTAAGGTTGTTTGTTTGTTTGTTTTGTTTGTTTTTTCACCTTGAGATTTCCTCAAACCATGGGCCCCAGCTGTGTTCTTGGTACCCACATTAAAGCTCTCAATGAGTAGGGGTGCTCCAAGGTGATTTCATAATGTTAAGACTTGCAATGCAGGAATTATTGACATTTGAGTATTTTCATCAATGAAAACTCAATAAAAATAAAAATCAAACATTACGGGAAATTGTAGGTGCATTTCAGAGTTATTTATTTATTTAGCTTGAATTTTGTGATGTAGCTGAGGTGGCAATCCTCCATAAGATGATTTAACCAAATTTGACTATCAATAAAATATGAAAGGAGAAAAATAAAGCATCCTCAAATTTTTGGGCTACCTACTTGAACCGTTTATAGAAAGATGTCTTTTTTTTTTTTTAATATTCAATTTTTTGATGTTTAGAAAAAAAAAAAAAAAAACACTAAATTTGGAACAAAAAAAAAATCAAACATTACAAAAAAAAAGGAAATTTGCAAACAAATTAAAAGATTTGGGCACCAAAATTTGGACTTTTTGGTGCATAAAGGTGGCTTCGTTGGAA
>Ga0116231_10008080_pt1 | contig 18714 bp, 15 predicted proteins | sample S1TSphgellanicum_2_FD_89695 | JGI IMG/M metagenome (GOLD analysis project Ga0116231, IMG submission 89695) | Host-associated microbial communities from peat moss isolated from Minnesota, USA - S1T2_Fd - Sphagnum magellanicum MG | ecosystem: Host-associated > Plants > Peat moss > Unclassified...
CTGGCATTGAATGCCCAAGGCCACTGAAGTGATCCGCCATTCCTGAGATTCCACCATGATAGATGACATTGCCTCTTGCCAAGACCAGGAACTTGTTGATTGTTTCAATGAGCCGGTAGCTGGGTTGATGAATTGTCAATAGAACAGTTCGATGGCGTGTGACTGCCATCTGAGACAGTATTTGCATCACCTGAAGAGCTGAGGTACTGTCGAGGCCAGATGTGGGCTCATCTAGGAACAAGACAGACGGGTCATGGATCAAGTCCACACCTATGGAAACACGGCGTCTCTCTCCACCTGACACGCCCCTAATCTAATTTGCAAAAAGTTACACAGATGTTAGGAACCTCAGATTGCACATAGACAGGATAAAAGAGTGACCCAGATTGTCACTAGCGCCTAATAAACAAGTACGCTGAAGTTTGCACAAAGACCAAACAACTGCACAATGCATGGGATAGAGAGAAGAGATGGAGGGGAGCGAACCTTCTGATCACCAACATAAGTATCAGCACATGACACAAGGCCCAGCTGCTGAATTAGAGAATCTACACGCTGTGCTTTCTCTTGATATGACATGGAACCAGGTAGCCTCAGCCGGGCACTGAACATTAGCGTCTCCCGTGTGGTCAGACAAGGGAAGAGGGCATCATCCTGCACCATTCCACAGAAGTACTAGATTCTTAACTGCAGCAAGGAATATGTATTTATGTTGTGGCAACTGGATTATATAGATTGGTTGCAGGGTAGATTATTTGAACCTTCAGAAATCCCTTCACTATCCAACACTGACGGAGATCAAGACAATAACAAGATAAAGAGCAGAAAGTGTAGAGAACGAATGCAATAGCTACACCTCAGAGGGCAAGGCCATACTGAAAAAATCTATTTCCTTGAACAACCTTATTCTAATGTATTTCTTGGCTGCATCGCAGCAATACACAGCAACAGCACGGGAAAAAAATCAATGACAGGAGTTGATTAACCACCAACCTGCATAACATATCCAGACACGCGTTTGAATGCCGCATCTATTGGGCTTTGATTGACGAGAATTTGTCCATGAAGACTCCGCGGGTCGATTCGACCTGCCAATGCATCCAGAAAAGTTGTCTTCGACGAACCTGACGGTCCAACAATCGCCAAGACCTCGCTGTGATTTGCTCGAGCTGTGACATTGTTGAGCAGAACTTTGTCTTGCACCACCTTCTTTACTTTTGTTTTCACCTGCAATCAGACCAGGTTCTTCATGATACGAGACAAAACCTCCGATCATATCATTTATTCTGCGGTGCATCCCGACAAACCTGCCTGGCTCACTACTGCCTTTCAGCAGTTCCGGCTCCGTTTCGTGGCTACGATCGATATCTACGGAAACGAGCTCTAAAACCTCTTCCCATGAGCTCCACAAAGAATCTACGGCATTTTTTTTAGAACTTCAAAGCAGAATTTTGATCCCCGAGAAATTCATTGATCTTCCGCTATATCAACTTGCATGGAGCAGGAAAGGACTGGACTCTTTCGAGACAAGCCGTGCATACTCTATGGCTCACTTTCAGTTCGCACACACGCAACAAACATGTACTAGTACTTCCTGAACTATCACGGCGATTGCCGCCCTGCGGACGACATTTTCCTCCAGTAATGTCTTCCATCCAGGAAGTACCGTAGAGTATTACTGTGGTGTTGACAAAGAACTTGAGAAATTGAGAACATTAGGAATTGAAAAGAGCCACATCTGAGAGGATGTTCTGCACCTTGTAGCTCAGATTTCTGACAGACAGGTTGTAATAAACAAGAGTTTTCTCTGGAGTACTTTGTGGGTTTACGGGAGAGGGAGACTTCCTCCAGCCAAGTAATGAAAACGGAGACATTCTTCCCTCCTCCATCACCGTCTCCGCTGGCCTCCCGTCACCTCCACCTTCAAATGCCTTGTTCGCCATTACCAAAAATGATGCAGGAGCTCCAGAAACAAAACCTCTTTTCTTAGAAGTTCGTACAAAGACCAAGAAAATTCCCCTCAGTAGCAACACTAGTGCATCTAATTTTCAGTGCCAAATCCAAAACTGTCCTTCCCTCGACTCGTTCATTCTCCTCTCAAAACAGCAATACGTTTAGGAAATATGAAATCCCCGCTTGCAATCCGACAAACCTCTCTCTCTCTCTCTCCTCCCTCTCTCGCGCTCACAAAAACACGCATGGGCGATTCCGTCGAACACAAATACTTTTTGTGAGGACTTGAAATATCAGCAACTTTTTGTTTAATTTTTAAAAAAACTCCAGGTTGCTCTCAAAAGCCACCGCCACACAATTTTTTTTTTGTCCGGTCTGATTAAAAAACTTACAGTGCATGTCTTCGGAGAGATATCATAAAAAAAAATTTTAAGTTAAGAGTACGAGTCAAAATGCACATGCAGGAATCATCTCATTGATTGAGGGAAGGGGGGCATGCGCTGTAAAATATGCTAGTACCTAGCCCGGTTAGGCACATATTAATTATTTTTTGGAATTATTCACAAATTTGATAAATACCTGCCATGCACCCAATCTAATAGAAACTATCAAGAAAACCCAGCTTCATTATTTAGTATAGTGCTGAATTGTGAAATATTATTATATTTATTGTGTAACGTTAAAATACACCCCCCCAAAAAAAAAAAAACATTAGGTTTAAAACCCTTAAAAAATCAAAAAATCAAAAATCAAAAAGCAAAAACTCTTTCTCTAGGATAAACTTTCAGTCTTTTTTCACAATATATTGTCACCTATTGGATCAATGTTGGTTTTCTTATGTGTTGACTTTTTTAAATTAATATTAAATGTCTCACCATTTTGGATTGTGGGTTCCATATTAGATTTTGAGTAATATTTGTCACTGCAGCTTAATTTAAATTTAAACAAAAAAAATTTCACAATTGAGCTCTAGAGTCATGGTCTTGTTCACACTTGGAGTAAGTACACAATCCCGTTCACACTTGGGCCAGTGGCACATGCCACACGAGTCCCCATAGTTAAGAATTGGGAATTGTTTGATGTCATATCTTCTGTCAGCTTTTAGAAAAAACTCAAATTTGTTTTCAACTTCCATATGAATGTGGCCATTATTTTTGTATTGTCATTGAAGAGCACCTTATGTAAAACAATATTTCTTAGGGTGGAATGCATGCAAGGTTTAAATTTTGATTTTGGCAAGTAGGTCGCCCAGCAACATCAGTTGGGAATTATTTTGGCAAGTAGGTCGCCCAGCAACATCAGTTGGGAATTATTTTGACATCATGTCTTCTGGCCATTTTTTAAAAGAATTCATTTTCAACCTCCTTATAAACGTGGCCATCATTGCGTAGTGTAGTTGGGGAGCACCTTATACCGAAAATTATTTCTTATGGCAATTTAATTTATAAGAGTTTTTCTTTGCATTAGGGGTTTTTTGGCATAAGATTAATTTCCCCGAAGGCAATTTGGTGCAGGTTGTCATAATAATAAATGACACTTAAAATTACACCTGGTTTTAGTGTAAGGCATTGCTAGAAATGGTGACCTTAGGCCCGCTTTACACTAGGAGTCAGGGGCCAAAAAAAACTTGGGGCCAACTTCAAGCATTTTTGGCTTGTTGTTTGGCCCCAAGTTACTAATAAATGCTAGAACATTGAGTAGTGTCAGGATATTAATAAATGTTGGAACATTGGCCCCAAGGGTTGCAAATTGGCCTCCCAAATTCGATGGTATCCTTTTTCCAGCCTTGGGGCCAATACAAAGCTCATAAAGCTCAGCATTTATTAGTAACTTGGGGGCAGATTGAAAAGATTTTTTCTAGTGTAGCGTTGACTCATAGTGTAAAAAAGCCATTAGAGCTGATTTCCACTTTTCCACCAATAGGAATGCTTGATTTGGGTTGAATATAGGCCCTCCCAAAGTTCAATGTAAGTTGTAAGGTAAAAGCCCCAGGACAGGTGCTTGATGGAAATAAGGGACCTTGAGGCAGGAAGCTATAGCTACTGGAGTTCACAATTTTCATGAAGCTCCCATACATGGGCTTCTTTACATGGCATAAAAATTGGGCGCCACTTTTTTTTCTTTTTTTTTCACCTGTGATATCACCAGATACGTCTCAGGTATTATGGGAAAAAAAAAAAAAAAATTGGGCCGCCTGGGTCGACAAAAATGGAAAACTCACCCACCTTTGTTTTTTGTAAAGCCTGGCAGTCGTAATATGGTTGGAACGTACACTACGAGACCCCACCGTATTCTTTCTTGGGTGGACAGGCCTATTCTGCAGGATGTAAATACCTGCTTCCATTTGTTTGGGTATAATTGGAGGGCATGTGACCAAGAGTATGTTTTCTTATCTTCTTTCCTGTGGAATCTGGCATCGTGATTTTTGAAACACCTCCATTTTTATTTTCCATTAGTACGACTGGAAAGAAAATAACATTTTTCTTTCTGGACCAGGTCTTGAGGCTTGATAGGCCAGCAAGTGAATACTTAATTAAGAAGTCAAATGAGATCGAATCCTCACACATTGTTCCTCTGCTTCTGAAGCTCAAAGAATATGTGTAGTCCTTCTTCGCATAGCACTCCCCACAATGCAAACATTGTTCAATTCAGTAAAAGAATGAGGAAAATATGACATATTTGGTGTAAAGGGGTCAATGTTCGCCAATGGGTGCATTAAATCAAATTAAGATTTCAAGCCTAAAATTTCTGATTGTTGCATCTTTGGTCTTGCAATACAAAACCATTTTGTAAAGCCTTCGTGGTTGGCACACCCATTACATTTTAAATCACTTAAAACAGACTAGAGATGAGAAAAATATCAGGCTGAAACTGGAGAGGGGTCTAAAGCTATTTTCTTCAAGAAGAATTTGAAGCAAATATCACTCATCCTCTTCCTGTGTTTTCTGCATTGCCCCTTTTATTTCTGACGGTCAAAGAACATTTGTAGCCCTCCACTTTGCAATGTCCAATGACTCAAAAATCACTCAATTTGGTGAAGGAATAAGTAAAATATTCAACCCCTTTATAATAAGTAAGTGTTCAATGATGTGCGGTTCTACCCTTAATGCCTCGTACAGCCAAAAAAAACTCATTAAGGTTGATCTTGATGAATTGATGAATTGTGAAGAGATCACATTTTCCTCCCTTTAATGTTCTTTTGGGGATTGTGGCCTACTTGCAGATTATATATAAAATATTCATTTCTCGTTTAACTCTACCCTTGATATTAGTAAGTATCCGGTTGTAAGAAAGTGGTGTTTAGTATCCGTGTTATAGGTATCCTTTTACTCTGTGTACCAAATTTAGGGGGGAGAGGTGAAAAGAATGTGGGCATAAAAGAGTCCTGGAGTTTTGACTAAATTAGAAGCATGGTGCCGTGCATAGATTTTGGCCACTACTCTTCAAGTAATACTCTAATGCTGGACTAGTTCTAACCACATAGTATAATCCAAGCTCCAAGATCAGGAAAAGAACAAGGCCCCTTACATTCAAGGGCCCACAATCTTCCAAGTATGTATACCTACTAGGGAGTGATCAACTGTGGTGTAATGAAATATAAAAGGCTAAATGGTAGAGGGGATTCGGGCTGGAGGGTGCCAATTATTTAATGCATTTTTTCTTCCAAAAACAACCTTACTAAATAGGTAGGGTGTTCGTTGCAAAGGGTATTAGCCCAGGCCAAAAATGGTTAGGAACTCTTTTACAAAGAGAAATTTCATGGAGCCAATGGGAAGACCCAAGCAAGCAATGAAGGTGCCTTGCATTTTTTCCTTTTAAGTTTGGTGGGGTGGGGCAGCAAGATTTTTTTTCCATTTTTCTCTGGTTCCCAATATGTTCCTACCATGTTCCCTTTGAGTTCCCAATAGTTTCCCATCATGTTCTTGATATGTTCCCAAGATGTTCTCCATATCACCTCACTTTTATCCCATATGCTTTGCCAAATGTTGTCCTCCTTTCACCTATATACCTGGGCCAAAGGGGAGGAACTCTATACTTCAAAATGTGAACTTCTATTCTGGGGAGCCTTCATAGTTTCCTTTTTTTTGAGTGATGGGCCAATCAAATTGGCTCATTGCAAAAAAGAAAAAAATTGAACTAGGGAGGCACCTCATCTAATTAATAGGAGAGGTTAATTTCCAGGTTGAAAATACTGATAAACAATTTTGGAAATAGAAATTTCATGCAGCCGATGAGAAGGCTCAGGGGTGTTTAGTGGTTTTTCTTTTGGGTTTGGGGGGGAGGGGGGGTGGTGAATTTTTGTTTTTTGTCTGTTCCCAATGAGTTCCTTAGGACATTCCTAATAGCACCTCATTTTTATCCCATTGTGTTTGGCCATTGTTCAACTTCCATTTATATGACCTATTTCTATTTTGGAGGAGGGAAGGCTTCTATGTTGGGGGAGTGCCCCCATGTTCCAAAAATATTGGTGATGGGTCAAACAAATTGCTCCTTGCAAAAGAAACTGTGGGCGCACCCCCCCCCCCTCACAAATAAAAACCAGCATGAATAAGTACCCCCAAGTATGTCACTTGAATATGTACACGCATAGTTCATGCCACTACCATTAGCCAAGGCCAAGAATGGCAAAGGACACAGGTAGGCAAAAACAACCAATGAGGTGAGGCAGCATGCACCCAAGGGGCCCAAAGGCTTGTTTTGTCTTTTGGGGGAGGGTGGGGTGTTGGATGTTTGTTGTTCTCAATTTGAACCCCCATGAGGTTCCCACTGTGTTCCCAACATGTTCCCCAAGTTTCCAGTGGCCACTCTGAAGCTAATAAGTACCCCGATTTTCAAATTTTCAAATGCTCTGAAAAATATTCGGTCAGCTCATTTCTTTTTGGGGGCATTGGCTAGCATCCCAAGAGGGATTTAGCATTAAATGGCGACATGATTAAAGAACCTGTCTAAATAGTTTTTTTAACTAGTTTTTTAAAACCCTAGCAAACTCTTTTTTTTAAATCAGAGTCCAAATTGGGCGAAAATTTCCCCTATTCTTTTTGGTAATTTGGCGATTCTTGGGAATATTTTTGACAGAATATTCCCTTTCATTTTGGCAAAATTTAGAAACCCAAAAAACGCTACCAGGGTGGGCCCTTACAGCGCTGTATAGGATTACTACGTTGGGTATTACCTGACACTTCACCTTCCCTTTTGAATGTTTTTAAGGAAATTTGTTTTTAGTGAGTATGTCGACCTGATTGGCCCTTTAGCCAATTTTTTGGCATTATTTAATGAACCTTTAATTTTCGGCGTGGTTCCAGCCCCTATAAATGGCAAATACCTATACCTTGGAAAAGGGAACCTCTATCAGTAACTTCTGCAGAAACTACCTCCAGGGTTTAAGCCCTCACTTTCCAAGCTTGTAGCCGAAGTTAAAATTAACGCATAAAATATAAGCCTACCACTTCAGGGCCTACTCCATGGAATGCCCAAACGTGTTTGGAAACCTGTTATAGCCCAGTTGTGGACTTACCAAGGTTCCACATTGGTAACCTATCCTAACCCCTTCCAGGCTCACTCTTACAAATTGGTAGTTTAGGTAACTACCTATGTAAGTGATTACATATTATGTATGCAGATAAGTAGGTAGGGAATGTAAGAGTATATTGGCTTTTCCTACCAAGGAGGCAAGGATATTGTGTTTAGATTTCATTATAGAGTATCGTAGCTCAAGGGATTTTGGCCCCTAGGTAATAAGGTCTATTTTTTATACAAGGAGTTTTGAAAGATGATATTTTGGCTTGTGCTGAAACTTGAGATTAGTTATCAGAGTTATAATATCTTGAAGGATTTTGGTTCCTTTTAGAGGATTATTTTGGAAGATTATATTTTTGCAGGATGAAATATTTGAGTTGCCATAATTCTTCTTTTTTGCATTAAGATACTTTTGAATGTAAATGGCAAGGCCACAGTGTGACACACCCCTTGTTACAAAGGAAGGTATCTAGATAAACTACTTGTTGACTTCTAGCTAGGTAGATGGATGTGGATGGTTTACGTACATAACCATTGTGGTTAGTTATTGGACACGGAAAAGTATCTCCCATCCACATGTCATCCATCATCCTCCATTGTGCTCTGGTGGGTGCTGGCTTACTGGCTGAGGCCATGCAGTCAGTTGTTCAAGGCCCAACCCTAAATTGTGGTGGAATGGAAATGAGCAAACAAAGGGACCTGATTTTAAGCTGTGAAGTTTGATGGTATGTTTTCCAGTGGAGGAATTTGGAGTCTTGAAATTTGGGAGTTTGTGGCCCCGAGTGCAAAATGTGGGTGGCTATGTGTGGTGCAAATCTCTTTGCCTGCCGTCAAAAGTGCCAAGTAATCCGGATAAAGCTGTTAGGCACTTGGAGAAAACTTCACGCTCAAGTCTTGTTCTGTTTTCTTTCTCCTCTTTTTGCCAAAGGAAAAGCAGCAAGTGGTCTGTAGGATATATAACCTGACCCATGTTACGGTTGATGTGCTTATCCTTGACTAGAAGAACTTCCAAGATACTTCATTGGTAGTTTGAATGGGCTCAAAGTCCTAGAAATTGATCCGAACCAGCAAAACTTTATTCCAAGGAATAAGGGGGGAGCGGACAAGAGAAGAAAGAAAAGAAGGGAAAAAAACAAAGACTAAGAAACAAATGCGGTTCATAGTTTAACATATGAATAATTTCCATGATCAAGATCAATGCTAGCAAACACTCTTCAACTACTGATGATGAATAAAATATTTAAGGTGGTAATAAGCAACAAGTTTGAGAACTAAGAACAATGGAACTTAAGAAGTGGGCAATCCCATTACTATTGTTCAACTTAAGATTGTGGAGGCTTGCAACTTTTGAAATCCTTTGTTTAAAGTAGGTCGTGAGGATTGAAAGGAGGGACCTTCCAAGTGTCACATGGTGTTGGCATACACATTGTTGGCCCAATCTTGTAAAGAATCATTAGCTTCTTTATGTAAACAATAAAAGACTGCTTTTGCTAAGAGGAGGAATTGATTTCCTACTCGTGGGGATCTCAATGATTTCATTTTTTTGTTTATGTTACTTGTGATGCTACAAAACTCTTGTGTAGAAGACACTTGGGCCAAAAAATTTCCATGGGTAGGATTAGTGATGACAAAGTATACAAAGGTTCAAACCTCATCCTTAAAGAGGACATTGTTCAGATGACATCCGGATCTATGGAGAACAGAAAAAGGAAAACCGTGTAATTGTTCCCAAACCACATGATACCATGATTCCTTTACAATGGATGCAAAGACAGACCAAATGGCATCATGTTTCATTGTGTGATTGTACAACACGAACGGGTTTAGGACTGAAACTATGTATGATTACTACATAACTATGAAATCTATGTTTTTTTGTTGTAAAATTATCCTCCCAACTTTCTATTGGCTATGCAAGCCTCACCATTCTCCTACCATGAACTACACACAAACAACACCAAAACTATTCAAAACCAAAAGCCTTTCCAAAGTCAAAACTTCAATTCTCACAAACTTTGTATTCATACCATAACTTTGTACAAATGAAAGTGTTTCTCAAGGTCATAAACACCTCCTTATATATTAACCAAAAGGAAACTAATAAAAAAACTTCCTAAAATTTATCCACCACATGGTTCCCCAAATAATCAAAAGGAAACAAAATCACATGGTTCCCCATGTGATTCCATAATTAATCACAAGAAAACAACATCACATGGTGCACATGACATGACCAAATTATGGAATCCTACACCCAACTTACCCCATTAAATAATTACCTAAGTAATTGTGTAATTAAGTTACACATCAAGTTACATGATCACTTTCATGTGGACATCATAATAAATGGATAGCAAAGGATCAATGGGACAAATGTAAACACTAGAAAGGAAGCATGTGACTAAAGGACGGGGCAATCCAAGTCAAATTCAAAAAACAAAAAAAAAACATTATTGATGAAAAGTGAAACATTAGTATCACTACCCAAGTTGTAAGCCAAGCATCTAAATGGGAAGACATTTGTGGGCCATTAGGGGCAATAGGTTTCAAGTTGGTTTCAATTGTTATTGGAAAAGGACGGTGCCAAAGTTGATGTGAATCACATTTTCCAATGGAAAAGGGTGATGTCAAACAAAAATTAAATCAAGAATCCCCAAGAATGTCATAAAAATGGTGATGATAGTGAAAATGAAACCAACATTGCTTTTGGATGAAAATAATCACGTAGATGCTCAAAAACCATATGAGAAGGCCACTAACTACGAGGTAGGGCAAGTAACTAAATGCCAATCTAAAGAAAGTTCGGAGAAATTTAAAATTTTTTATCAAGCCCAAAATTTCCCATGAAAGGAATAAACAAACCATTTAATTTATGTGTTTTAAGGGCCAAGGTGGTTTCAATAGGGGTTGAGGAAAAGCAGGCAAGGGCACACTACACATGAATATTCACCTACACGACCCAAAGTAAAGTTTTGATGGAAGTGGTTGTGGGGGAGGAGAGTGGAATAGGGTGGATGGCTGAAAGGGGGTGTTTGATGCCATAGCCTGAACACAGTGATAAAGTTAATCTTGCAAGCTTTCCCAATCCCTTTCTAAAAATCAACTCAAACGTATTCAAGTCCTCTCGTGCCTTATGGGCACCTGTCATGGGGGCAATATGATACTCCATTGAGGGAATAACAAAAATAGATGCCTTGTAGTGATATCCATAGGGTTTTGAGCCAACCTATCCAATGGAAAGAATAAGGTTTTTTGTATTTTTGAATGATGGTGCAAGAATTCAAGAATACAATTATGGTCGAAGAAAACCTAGGTGAAATGTTTTGAGCACATTCAAATGGGAGACCCAATACCAAATTACAAATTTTTCATTCTATATGAGTGACAAATATATTGCCATCATTTCAAAAGTCCATTATGAATCCATTCTTTTGTTAAAATTCATCCATATTTTTAAATATGATCCCCATTAAAGTGTATTGCACATATGGATAATTGAAATATTGATCATTTTAATGTTGATATTTAATTTACATTTTAAATTCATTTATAATCCAAAAGAACTTCAATTGTGACAATCCAAATAGTCCCCTAATTGTGCTTTCACTTTGTTAGACCTTTAATGAAAAATTCCCAAGCACACAATAGGCAAAACACTCAATGAAATGGCAAAAGATGAACATGTTAGGAATTGTGACATGGATTCAAGTTGGCATTATGTTTGGTAGTAGGCTCATGTGAAAGTAAGATTAGAACATTAAGGAGACTTATGAGGTTGGAATAGGGTGGGATTATTATTGCTAAAAAAAGAAAATTTTAGGGGTGGGGGTCAATAAGGGGGAATATTAGATGTCACATGTTTAGTTATTTGCACAAAAGGTGGAAAAATGTGGGCACCATTGGATGGAATAGTAAGGGAATGGTCTATAGGCATGGAGTCTAATTTGGTTTGACAACACATAGTTGGGGGTTCAAAAAAATAGATGCCACTAGAAAATCTAGAGTTTTGGTACCCATGAAAATCCAATAAAAAAATCATAGATTAAAAACCAATGAAAAATGAAAAAAAGAAATGCACACCTTGCCACATCCCTATATGTCAAATGGTCATTTATGAACAACCTTTAGAACTTTGTGTCACAAAATCAATTTCTTCCACATACATTGACTTGTTGTCCAAAAACATAGCAACATAAACAATGTGGTCCTAGACACACTTTGGACCCATGTTATGCATGTTTTGGGCTTGTAATAGACAAAAGATGCAATGTCCATTATAAGCCCAAAATGTGCATAACAAGACCCAAAGTCTATAAATGAATTTTTTTTCAACCTCTATCTTGATATGCTAGAAATTATTAAGCAACATAAATTTACCAAACTACCAAAAATATTTGAAACATGATGACTTTTTTAAGTGAAAATTTTAATTCAAAATTGATTTTTTCAACCTTTATCATTTGCCCAAATTTTCATGTATAATACCGATTCCAAAATTGCACCAAAAAATCCAAGCATCCTAGAAAAGCTTTATCAAGAACTCCAAAATGGCCTCCATTTTGGGCAATATGAAAAAAAACATAATTTTCCCCATGCTACCCAAACTTTTTCCATAATTTGGAGAGCCCCTCAATGTGAACAATTATAACTAAAGGTTAAATTAGCCCATGATACTATTTTATCTATCTCCATGTGTGAACATCACAAAGGGTTAGTTTATTCCTTATATTTTAATCTTTTTAACTCCCAAATCAACAAAACATTCAATGGGGGAAAAAATCCCTACTAACCCTTGGTATGAATCTATTTTAAATCCCTGGGTAGCTATGTATGAAGATTTTGGTGACTTGCTACAACATGAAAAGTTTGGGAAGACATACCTTCAAGTCTTGAAAATTGGTTATTGAGAGAAAATCATGCATGATGCAACATGCAAGGCACTTGAAGTAGCATTGGGAGAAAAGAGGGATGCATTTAACAAGTGGGATGAAAAGATAAAGAAGGACAGAGGTAGCAAGGTTGGTGTTAGTGGTAGAGGAAGAGGATGGGGGAGTGGAGGTGGTGGTGGAGGGAATGAACCAAGGAGCAATAAAAACCCATGGGATGAAACAAAACAAATATTTCATGCCTTCATTAACCTAGTAACTTTTGTAGTGACCTTTCCATCACTTCCAATGTGCTTGCTTATGTAAATGCCTTTTTTTCCTAAGACAATCACAAAATGATTGTGTTTGCATTTTATGTTTAAAAATGTTTAATTGTAGATGTTCATTCTTTTCATTTCATGCATTTTCACCATTGTTCAAAATGCTTATTAGTTTTGTTTATGTTTCTTTAAGGTAGGGGTCTCCTTTTTTTCGTTTTCTTATATGTTGTTGGAATTGAAATATCAATAGTTTTATTACTTATTCATATCTCTTGATTCTACTCAATTTGACTAGGATCTAGGGCAACATTTACAGTGCTACTTGTAATCCAATTAGTAAATTTTGTGTGGAGCTTGTGCCTACATGGTAAACTTTTCTAAATGGTAGTACTTTGGAAGTTATGATTTAGTTGGTTTTTTGTTCTTGCTCTAATATCCAACTAGTTCACATGCTTGAGGTTTGTCTAGTTATTGAATTGACAATTTTTTCAACAGGTGCAAATATGTATGATAGGGTCCTAGTTCATATTCTTATGGTAATTCCACATTTGATGGTTCATGTGATGGTTAGTAGGCCAAAGTTAAACCTTAAATTGAACTAACCAATTTTGCAAAGGTTGGAAAACATGTTCTACATATGTGTAATAACTTTTCAAAATAGCAAACTTTTTCCAATTATTTTGTTTTTTCCATGTACAAAAATATTAGTCAATGGTCTGAATGAAACATCAAGGAAATTAATGCATCACCAAGGGGATTCCATTAGTACAATCCTAAAAGCAACCATGGTAATTAATACCCAAGTTCTATTTGAAATGGAGACACATCTACTTGAATCCTCTTCCAAAGGTATTATCATCAGTAGCTTTATTCATCAACCATGTATGGTTATGTCCTTCATTGAACACCTAATTTTGTTTTGTTTTAGAAAAAATTTGGGCCTTTTATGTTTGGTCATAATTTTGTTTACTCATGTTAAAAGGTTATCCCACAATTTATAATCAAATTGACATAAGATGGAAAATTATCGATATTCATGAAAAAATGGGTGTTTTCACAAATATGCTCCTCATTTCAACTTGTATAAAATTTGATATTCTACTTGATTTTGCAACATGGGAGGTCAAGCTTTGGAGATGTATCATATTAAACTATATTTTCTAATTATTTCTCAATTGAAATATTCCTATCCACACTAGATATTTTAAATGAACAAAACATATTAGATTTAACATCAACAACTTGCTTCAAGTGTAGTGAATTTTAGTGGAATGAAATTAGTAAATTACTTTAAGTTCAAAGTCTCTAAGTCGACATGAAGCAATCATCAACAATTTAGTTGGCTCTGGTTCAAAATATTGTCAAAAACACCACTTTCACATGATGAATGGAGTTCATTCATATGAATGTTCATCCATGATTCCTAATTAACTCCCAGTTCATTCTTAATTAACTTCCAATTCATTTTTATTTAACTTATAATTGACTTTTAATGAATTCTTAGTTGATTCACAATTAACTCTTAGTGTGGATAGGAATATTTCAATTCAGAAAAAAATTTAATTAATTTGTAGTTCATTTATAATTTTTTTTAAATTAAAAAATTTCCTAATGAATGGGCACATGGAAACCTCCATGGAAACTTCTTTGAATTAGGTTTTCAAAAGGTATAAATAAAGGTGGGACTTCATTACTTTTAGTTTATTCAACATTAGTCTAAGGTACAATCTTACACCATAGGGTGCGTGCACAAATGGGTGGATCAATTTGGGTGTCGCATAAGCCAATTTTGTCTTGTGGTTGCCATTACAATGCACATGTTTTTTTATAGATCTTGAAACTTATTAAAATGAACTTGGTTTAAATATTTTAATTTGAATATCTACATTATGCACAAAATCATTTTACAAATTTAAAAAATTGTAAAAGCCATGAACTTTTGAACGTACCTTTGATTGCCATTTCTTTATGGACTATGATACGATCCACTAATTGATGGGGTGTGTGTTAGGGACTTGAAATTGATAAGATATTATATTAAAGAAGCTAAGGGTCCCAAAAAAAAAAAAATTGAATTCTAGGATTATACTTATAGATTTTTGAATGGGCTTATTAAGAGCATTTTTTAAAATCCATATCATATTGGAGGAAGATATGTTTTATAATATTTTTTCTTGCATGCCTAAAAAAAGAGAAACTTTAGATGTCACGTTAATGACATGAAAAAATATGGAAGAAATCATTGTAAACTATTGTAATTTCCAAAATTTAATCAAGATTTTGAGTAAATAAGTTCTTTGGATCTACGGCAAATTGGTCCACCTATTTGCACACCTACCCCATAGCTTTGTTTTATTCTTTTCATGTTTATGTTTTCTTACTTCATTGGAATAAAGATTTGTTTGTTTCTTTGGTCTTACACACTTTGTGTTTTTGGTTTTACCCTTTGTGTTCTTATCTTGATTCCTTTGTTTCATGTTTTAGATTTAGACTTGGACCTATCCTTTTGTCATATGTCTTCATGATTGTTGTGCTCGTGATAGTTTGAACAAACTATCATTAGGTCTATGTTTATTCTTATCATCAATAAGTTTGGTTCTCTAAAGTTAGGTGTGGATTACCCCTTTTCTTCAAAATTATAATAAAATTTTCAAAAAGTTATGGACTACCCACTTTTTGAATAACAATTAAGATTGCTGATCACCCGCCTCTTGTCAAATTCACATTTTACATATTTTTATAGTCATGTTTACATCAAGAGAAAATATGGTCACATCCACGGAATAAATCCTTATTGTGCCTAAACACATGCAATAAGAAATCAATCAGTTTGTGAATCTGTTGTTCATCTCTAATGTACTCAAACATTAACATCATTGTGGTGTATTCCTACAACACCACCTCGGGCAAAAGATCCACAAATTAGTTTTCCTAACAAGTTTGATGGGACATGCTCAAAGTTTCAAATTTTTCTCAACCAAATGTGTCTAATCATTTGATTACACCCCCATTGTTACCCAAGTGGCCTAACTAAAATTGGTCTTGTTGGCACCTTGCTATTAAACACAACTTTAATGTTGTTTACGCCTTTGTTGACATGTCAATCTCCATTGCTAAATCATTTAAAGCATTTGTTGAAAAATTTAGTGCCACTTCTGGAGATTTAGACAAAGAACATACATCAACAAGCAAGTTGTGAACATTTTGCTAAAGACCTCACTTAACAACTATGTATGCATCTAAATTCAAACAACTAACATGCAATATTTCGTGGGATGAAACTACACTCATGAATCAATTCTAATTTTGATTATGTAATGATGTCAAAGATGTATTGCTCAAAATATCAAATCCTACAACATTGAGTCAAGACATTGCCCAAAGTGTATGATGTGACAATAGAATTTTTGAATGATGTTAAGAAAAGTGTTGGGAACCATCACCCACCACATCATCCCTATTAATGGCGTCTACACCAAAGGATGATCCCATGCAAATTGACAAGATGTGATTGAAATCATTCGTGGAACAAGAAAAACAACGACAATGTGTAGACAAACTATTTTTGTATTATGGAAAACCAAGTCACATTGTGTCACGAACATGAAAACTACGAAGATAAATGATCAAAAGATAGTTCTAAATTTAAATCCAAAACACAAAACAAAAGAACTGGGTGAAAGCATGATCAAGTATACATTTCATGATCCTTGTCAAGAAAAATGTAAAATAGCCATAAATCAAACCTTAACATATTATTTTTAGTTATTATTTAATTTAATGATCAATACAAACGTATTCTTTGAATTTATGTCAATGATATTGAAAAATCACATGGTTAAAATATATTTAAGTAAATATTTTTAAAATGCAAGTAAAATATTTTACAAGTTTATGGGTTGTTTAAAGAAACAAAATAGGCTTCAAGTAGATGAAATATTGAATTTTTTAACTTTTTTGGTTAATGGCCATCTAAAGTTTACTTATGCACATCCAACTGCCAAGGTAAAAATTTAATAATACATATCAATATTTTAATGTAAAAATATTTTTGAACACAATTCCAACAGTTAAATTTAGAAATATTTTTGACCTACTTTTAATACATTAATTTTTTTCAAACTTTGTATACAACATATTATGAATTAAAAATATTGTGCACCATGATGGTTTGACAATGATTGAAAAGGTTTCAACTTTACTTTCTTGCATTTAAGTGTAAAAATATGACTATAATTATTCATAGCCACTTTTATTGTAGGGTTAATCATACTTTCACCCAACCAAAACATAAAAACAAAGGCTAAAATTAAGAACACAAAGTGTGTAAGACCAAAATATAAATATATATTTATTACAATGAAATAAAAAAATGTAAACATAAAAGGAATAAAACAAGGTTATAGAACAAAATCATACATCAAAAATATGATGTTGAACATACTAAAGGTAATGGGGGGTCCTACCTTTATTTATACCCTGTTGGGGACTTAACTCAAGGAAGCTTCCATAGAAATTTCCATGTGCCCACTGAAAAACTTCTTAAAAGGTTTCATAATTACAAATGAATTACAAGCAATTAAGATTTAATTATAATTTGACTAAAAATAACTATAAATAATAAATAAAATATAAATAAATTAAAAATTAATTATTCAAATTAACCAAAAATGAACTTGAAGTTAATTAAGAGCAAACTAAAAATAAACTAAAAGTTAATTAAAAATAAATTGAAAACTAACTATGAATCATGGATGAACATCCATATGAATGAACTCCATTTGTCATGTGAAAGTGATGTTTGTGACGCATTGCTAACAATTGTCCAAAAAAACAAATGCAACACACAACCCATGCCACTTCTATCAACACCTTTCAACTTGAAGATTTGGGAAACAAAAACATCTAATATCAATAAGGACCATGAAACTAGACTTTGATGCATCATGCAATTAAAATGGTCCCAACCCATTTTCAAACCCAACACATTGTTTCTTGTTGCCAATTGTAACAAGTCCATGACAATGAAGATTAAAATGTTGTTTGATTCGAGTGCATTTGCATGTTTCATTGACAAATAGTTGGTGCACCAATGTAAGCTACCTCTTTAGACTTATACTATTTTCTCTAGCGGACTTTCTAATACTTGAAAGCCCCAAGGTCGCATTAACTTATATTTCTTGCACGGTGGACAAGTCATCTCCGGCACGACTTGTCACCTATCATATTATTATTAGTATGAACTATCAACTTGATCCATCCACCCACAACTACTCGCAAGATGGCCATCACCATTGACATTGAATCTCAAACCAACCACTAGTTAATAGTAGAAGATATGACCCACCACATCTTTGCCAACCCACATTTATGAAAAGCCAATACATGTGGTGTACGTTCAATATTTGTACTACATTTTGGCATCTTGTTATTGGATTGCACAATTCGGATGCAACAAAATTTGAACAACTTTCTACATAGAAAGGTGAAGAATTTGAGTTCACATAGGTGCTTAATCTGTGACAAGTGTGCTAGGACTTGATGATCAAGAATCTCCTAATCAGTTGAAGATTAATGTGATCCAATAACAATTGTCAGAAACATTGATGTAAATGTTTGTGTTCAGTAGTATGCTCTGCATTGACTCCAAAGTTGTTACATCAACCACTGATGAGGAAGAGCACAATATCATGACTCATGTGCTTTAACACCAACAGCGCCACTGATTCCAGATTTCCGTAGCTCTTGACACGTTTGTGCATGCTCATGCAGATACCCGCCGACCAGTGATTTTATTTTTTGGGCGAAAAATCGCCAAATGGCGACACAGTTTTTTGAAAACGGAATATTCTGTCGCAAATTCCCTGTTTTTAAGAAAAAAATTCGCCAAAAAGCGACAGAAAACTGGTGTTTTGGGGGATGGAGTCGCCACAATTATGCCTACTGGCTACAGTTTTCAGAGTTTCTTGAAATAAATTAATTCGCCAGTTAAATCGAAATCTGCCTAGGGATGCTCCCCACCCTGTCTACATCAGGAAATTGAAAAAAAAAAAAAAAAAAAAAACACCCCCCCAACAAAACAAGAAAAAAAAAAAAAA
>Ga0116231_10008081_pt1 | contig 18714 bp, 18 predicted proteins | sample S1TSphgellanicum_2_FD_89695 | JGI IMG/M metagenome (GOLD analysis project Ga0116231, IMG submission 89695) | Host-associated microbial communities from peat moss isolated from Minnesota, USA - S1T2_Fd - Sphagnum magellanicum MG | ecosystem: Host-associated > Plants > Peat moss > Unclassified...
CAGAGACTCCAGATCAACCGTAGAGCTAGACGACAGCATAGCCAGGCTGGTAGGACCTTAGCCACAATTGTGTGGTAGCAGCAGCAGGGTATATAAGCTTAATGACTCTATCTGCTAAGGATGGAAGTGATTGTGTACTCTTCCAATTCTGTGCTACTGTGCTGTGTGTGATCACGTTGCTGTGCTTGCTCTTGTTGCTGTGTATGTGAATTCCCTCAACACTCTTCCCCATTCCTCCTCCTCAACCATTGCGAGACCTGCTCACTTCTAAACCTGCCCCTGGTGCACGCCTCCCCCCTGCCACCGTATCTTTTCGCAAGCACATTCGGAAATACAATTCCTCCTTACAGATGGCCTCCTCTGGCATTAACATCCAGTCACCCACAGATGGGGTCAGTATGATTGCCATAAGGGGCGCTGTGCATCATTTGTTGGGGCCATTAACACCTCCTCAAGGGAGCCCCCATCAGTTTGCCCAGTTGTATATCATAGACAATGCGGATGCTTAGGCTGTTGCCCGTTTTGTTGCTCTCGATCAAGGCAACGTAGACCTGGACTGTCGCACTTTACAGGAGCTGCAACAGATGCTTTTGGGGAGCAATGGTTATGTTCAGCGCTTTGTGCAGGCCATGGATTTGCCCCTTCAAGACCTGGCTAACTATGAGATTGTCATCCGTGTTGATGGCAGCGTTGATCGTCGCCGCTACAACGCCCCCACATCTAGCGAGGTGGCCGGCCTCATGCCTGGTGAGTGAATGGGGTGGCTGCATGGCTACTTTTTGGTGCCCCATCTTGTGTTGTTTTTTATGGTGCTCGCCGTTCTAATTCCTACATTCTTCGACAGCATGTTCCTTCCATCATCCAAGTAACTGTCCTGGCTGTGCCTGATTTGTTTTCCCTTTTGTGCCTGCTCACAAGCGATGGTGATAGCAATCCACGAGACATTAGGGTGCGGGCTAGGGGCGGGGGGTTATGGAGGATTAGTGATGCCCACTGTGCTTATGACCCTCTGCATTTTGTCCTGTTCCACCCACACGGAGAGCCCGGCTGGCACCCAAATATTACTTGCGCTACCCTTGTAGTTGTGGATGGGCTAAGTTCTGGGGACAAGCAACAGCAGCCATCTGAAGATGAGCAGTAGCTTGATGTGGAGCCAACAGTGGACCCCGGGCGTGGTGGAGGTAGGGGCAAGGGTAGTGGCAGGGGCCATGGTAGGGGTAGGGGCCGAGGCAGAAGAGCTGTCGCAGGGCGCATCGCTCGCAAGGTTACTGCCAGGGAATACGCGGCTTATTTCATGCATGACCGTAACCTTCCCACCAACAGCACGTTCATTTATGGCAAAAGGCTATATCAAGAGTGGGTGGTTGACCAGTACTCCAAGGTTGAGGGGCAACAACTGGGGTGGGTGCACCTCAACCAGACCACCCTGCGTGCTGGCCAATATAAAGGAATGGTAAATGCCATGCAACAAGACGGGGCTAACAGCACCAACTTTGGGCGCATGGTGGTCCTTCCAGCCACTTTTGCTGGTAGCCCCCGCCACATGAACCAGCTTTACCAGGATTCCATGGCCTTGGTCAGAAAGTTTGGGAAACCTAACCTATTCATAACCATGACGTGCAACCCAAATTGACCAGAGATTTTGCATGAGCTGAGGCTTTGGGAGGAAGCCAATGGCTGCCCTAACTTGACATCCAGGGTGTTCAACATGAATTCAATGCCCTCCTCAAAGACCTTTTGCAGAATGGTGTTTTGGGCACTACGGTGGTGGACATCCATGTGGTAGAATGGTAGAAGCGGGGCTTGTCGCACGGTCACATTTTGATCATTCTACGCAGCCAGGACAAGCCGCGTGACAGCAACGATTATGATCGAATCGTGTGTGCCGAGCTTCCAGACAAATCCACCCACCCCGAGCTTTACAACATTGTGACATCTCGCATGTTGCATGGGCCCTGTGGGGCCTTACATCCCTCATGTGCTCGTATGGTGAATGGGGCTTGGAGCAAGGGTTATCCCAAGACTTTCCATGTCGCAACCCCACTTTGGGCAAAGTGGGATAATGTAACTCCCACTCCCAAAAGTGGAGACTTGGAGTCCTTTGGGACTTCTGAAAAACTCAAAAGACGATTTGAAGGGTCAAACCTCCTCGCCTTGGCGCGTTCTTTATATCAATGGAAAGCTCTTGAAACTTAGATGTCCAAAATGGCCTTGCATTGCCCATTTGGACATCTGCAGCCCAAGTTATGAGCAAAAGAAGGGTCGGGAGTCAAACTACCAGTTTGATTCCCGACCACTAAAAGTCGTGAATCGACCTCTTCTCGACGTCGCCTTGAAGAATGTGACATGGAATTAAAAAGTTCTTGACGAGAATTACAACTTTGATTTAGGACTCGTCCCAATCCAAGTTTGGGGCGAGGAGCTGTGGTCGTCCAAAGTCTCAGGACTCCAACCCGGGATAGTTTCGGGACTTCAACTTGGGAGTCCTGGAAAAAAGAGCCATTCGGATGTAGCCTCCGTGGTGAGACGTAGAGAATACTATATGGGGGAAGGTGGTGGCTTCCCCCGAGTTCGGGCCGTGGTGAATCAAGTAGTCCAAGTTGCCCATGGCTTGTCCCAACACCCAAGGCTGTTCTCGAATGTGAACTAACCCCTTTGTGGTTGGTTTTGGATGCATATTCGTGCTTGATCTTCTAATCCATCTTCCTAGTCTAATCCCGAGACTTCTAGCATGCCCCTCTACCCCTCTTTAGTGCTAGAAGTCGGGAGCGCCCCTCAAGTCCCACTTTTCCGTAACTACACATAGTTGGACCCTTAAGTGGGTTTAACCCGGGGCTTGGGAGTGCATCATTCCAGCCCCAAACTGAAGACTCCACCAGCAGCTACCCAACCTACTAACGACGGGATGACGGCAAGACCTTCACCCACCCCATGTAAATGCAGCTGTTGGAAATTTGGCAAGTGAGTTGCTTTCATGTGCACTTAACCATAAGTGTCTGTGTCTGAGTCTGCCCTGGAAATTCATTTCTTCCAGATTTTTAGGCGTCCCAAACTTCACCTCAAGCATGATGATGTGAAAGAAGGGCGAAGCCAAACCTGCGAGAAAGGGACTAAAACATGTTTAAAACCAGATGCTTCACATCATCATCACATGGTGTCCTTTGGACGCCAAGGTGACTAATAACTTTTTGCTGCTGCCCCCTCCCCCTTGCAGTTCGGGCTTTGTCTTTGACAACCGCTGGGTCGTCTCGTACAACCCCTACCTGACCATGCGGTACCAGTGCCACATCAATGTTGAGGTCTGCAATTCCATCACGGCTGTGAAATACCTTTACAAGTATGTTTACAAGGGTCACGACCGTGCTTTGGCAGTGGTGCAGCCGAAAGCTGGGGCTTTGTTGGCTACAATGCCTCAGGCGGCTGCAGGTGGGGCCGATGGGAACAATGTGCTTGCCGCCCGGGATGAAGTCCAAAATTACCTCGATGGGCGGTATATCAATGGCAGCGAAGCTTGCCATCGGTTTTTTTCCTTTGACTTGCAAAGCATGCACCCCAATGTTTACTGCTTGGTTGTTCATCTGCCTAATGAGCAGACCATTTACTTTCTTGAGGGGACCACAGTTGGGGAAGCTATGATGCGCAACAACTCCACCACTTTGACTGGGTGGTGTGATTTTAACCGAAAGGCCAAATCTGAATATGCGGCTATAGCCACTTTGGTTCGCAACAGCAACGACCCTGCACCACCACTGCTTGTTGCGCTGACCACACTGTACCCTGATTATCCCGAAATCGCTGTGTGGAGCAAATCCAAAAAGGCGTGGCACCTTCGGAAAAAGGTAGCAGGGCGGCGGGGTGCAGGCCGAAACAATCATGTCACATTGGGAACTGTGGGGTGCATGTACTTTGTGCAACCCTCAGAGGGCGAGCGTTATTATTTGCGAGTTTTGCTTACTCACGTTACAGGGGCCACATGCTTTGAGAACCTTAGAACTACCCACCAGCCCCACACGCCTACCATAATTGTGCACCCCACTTTTAAAGCTGCTTACCTTGCACGTGGCTTCTTGCAAGATGATGCTGAATGGGACCAGTGCTTTTCAGAAGCTGTTGGCGTGCAGCCCAGAAACTTGCGGCAGCTTTTTGCCAGCATGCTGATTTTCAACAACGTCACCAATCCTGGGCGATTGTGGGATAGGCATAAGGGAGCCCTTACGGAGGATTTCCTACACCAAACACGCCAAATGAGTGGCCAAAAGGCCTCCACAAAGGAAGTGTATATTGCAAGCTTCCCTTTCGTTGGGTTGTGATGGTATAAGTTGTGCTCTATTGTCTTCTTTGAACTGCTGCCTGGAAACTTATCTATTGAATGGCCGATTGTTAAATTCAATGTACCAGAAAGTTGATCCTTTAGCATCATTCCGCACATTTCATTTAATGAGTCTTACCACATATTGGTGCTGCAAATCCCACTGGATTGCGTTTGTTGAACCTAAGGCTAAGCTCCTCCAGGTGGTGCCCAACAAGCTGTTGGATCCTATTGCAGACCATATTTCTTTGCCAGCTGTAAACATGAATAATTGTGCCCTTCTGGATTATAACCCCCCTTGCCCCCGATTGCGTTGCACAGGTAACGCCCAACCAACAGTTGGGCCAGGCCATCCTTGACCAGAGCTTGCGGGAAGTGGAGCAACTGTTGCAGGCCCAAGGGGGGAAAACCCTAGAGGATTTTGAGCTGCCTATCCCTGCACAGTTGGCTCCCTCGGGGGACGCCATTGTATCCGAGGAGCGGGCCAGGTATAATGTGACGTGGCAAGCTCAGTAGCTTGCTCGGGATGTGCCTTTGCTAAATTAGCACCAGCGCTCCATTTACGACAATGTCATTGACGCGGTCCATGACCCCAGGCCGCTCGACAAAACCTTTTTTGTTGATGGGCTGGGAGGGGTTGGCAAGACTTTCCTCTACGGGTGCCTACTCAGCAGGGTGCGCTTTACTGGTGACATAACGTTGTCGATGGCATCTTCTAGCATTGCAACCTTGCTTTTGGAGGGTGGCTGCACAGCTCATTCACATTTCAAAATTCCCGTAACAGGCCTTTGTGGCTCCTCTGCTTGCTATGTTCCCCTGAACAGTTCATAAGCGGCCTTGATTCGGGCTGCACGCCTCATTGTGTGGGATGAAGCACCCATGGCCCACAAGCATGTGTTTGAGGCTGTGAATTGCACGCTCCAGCATGTTATGGGTGCTGTTGACCCTGCCTTAAAGGACATGCTTTTTGGGGGCAAGGTTGTTGTCATGGGAGGTGATTTTAGGCAGATATTGCCTGTGGTTCCCCGGGGCAAGAGAGGCTAGATTGCAGATGCTAGTCTCAAGAAGTTCGCAGTCCTTTGGCATCGTGTTAAAGTGTGTCAGCTGTATGAAAACATGCGTGTTCAGAGGCTTTTGGCACAGGGCGGAGCCAACACCGTGGCCGATGCCCAACAACAACAAGCTTGGGCAGACTACTTGGAACGCATTGGGGAGGGCACAGAGTAAGTCTTTCCTAAGGTTGGGGAGGAGGTTATTTTGATCCCAGAAGACATGTGCTACCAGGGTGACACCATTGATAGCCTCGTGGATGAAGTTTACAACGACCTTGGCCGCTTCACAGACTCGCAGTCACGCAATGAGCACATCATTCAGAGGGCCATTTTAACTCCTCTGAATGAGGACGTTGACAGCATCAACACTGCCATCATGAATTGGTTTGACCTCACCACACCTGACGGCACACTAGCATAGCGCCGCACATACCACAATGTTGATTATGTTGTGCAAGGCGAATAAAGAGGGGTTTACCCCACGAGTTTCTAAACTCCCTCAGCATGTCAGGGGTGCCACCCCACACTTTGACCTTGCAAGAAGGCTGCCCGGTGATTTTGTTGCGGAATATGCCGGGTGGCCTTGTAAATGGCACTCAGCTTATTGTGGTCAAGCTGATGCATCACATAATTGATGTTGAGATTGCCACAGGACCGGACAAGGGCAGGCGCGTTTTCATTCCCTGCCTTAGCGTCATTCCCTCTGACACAGAGAGGATGCCTTTTACTCTCCGCCGACGGCAGTTCCTGTTGCGGCCCGCATTTGCCATGACTATTAACAAGGCCCAGGGGCAGACACTGCAGACAGTGGGGGTGTACTTGCCCAAGCCTGTTTTTTGCCACTGGCAACTTTATGTGGCTTTCTCTCCGGTGCGGCTCACGGTGGGGCGTCCGAGTGCTGGTCCGGGGTGGCAGCAGGGCGGCTCTGAATGGGGCCCCTGCTGGCGTTTACACTAGTAATGTGGTCTACCGTGAGGTGCTGCAATGATTCTTCTTGTGGGTATGGGGTTCTTTGGGGTCTCCTTTGGACTCCCAATTTTTTTTCAGGGCTTGGGCTTTGGTTTTGTCCAAGGGGATGGGTTGGATTACATTACATTAGACTAAAATGGGGCTTTTACATATAAAGTGACCATGCAAGCTCATCCCAACGATTCATGCCTGTACTTGCAACTTCAATGCAAATGTACCAGGAATGAATGTGATCATCAAGTGAAACATCGCCAACTGTCATCACTGTTGCACTGCATTAGTGCAGTGCCGTGCCTTGTAGGCACGGGTTACCACTAGTAGGTCACTAATCTTAATAAAACATAGGAAGCATGATAAGAAAATGAAAATAAATTGAATTTATTGATGGAACTACTGATGAAATGTGAATTGAATAAGAGCTGAAAGGATGAAAGAAAAAGACAACTTGAAAAACAAGTGTGGGAAAGTGTTTTTGTTTGTTTGTGAAAGACTCAATAAAAAAATTATTCATGACATTTAGAATGGTTGGAAATTTAAAAAGTTAAAATTAATTTAAACATCTATTAATTTGTATTATATGGTACATTTCATATCTCCCAATATATTATATCTTGATAAAGGTTGTTACTTGTTATAATGCAATTAGGAACACAAGTAATAATCTTGTGTGATTTGATATAACATGAAAATAATCTTAACAATTGCACGAGATCATTGATTGAAATAAAAAGAAAATTTTAATATAATGTTTATAAATGTAAGGAGATGTCATCCACGATTGGATAATTTTTAAAAATAAATATTGATAAATAAAAATTGGTCAAATGATTTAAACCTTGGTTTGTTGTTCATTTTTAACTTGATAAAGTTGATTTTTTAAATAAAAACTACTTAGGTTTCATTTTTTAATTAAAAAAATCAATTTTGATAATTGGTTTGAAAGAATTGCCTAAGAAAACCAATAGTTATTAAAGGTGTGAAAATTGCAACTTTGAAAATCAGTTTTTAAAAAAAATTCAAAAATTTGATTGAAAAAAGAAAAAAAAATGAAGCCATTTTTAAAAAATTATTTTATGAATAAATGTTGGTTGGTTGGTTTCGGTTTTCGATTGGGTTGAGAGGTTCAAATCCAGATTTGAGTCTAAAAATTGGATTTAACAAGTCCACATGGACTTGAAATTGGCCAAGAATTGGACCCAATAGGTCTCTCTACATGCACATGGACCTGATGGATTTACATAGATTCGGATCTAACCAAAAACCAAATTTGACGAGTCTTAAAGATTTTTGATTTACACAGATTTGGATCTAACCAAAAACCAAATTTGACAAGTCTTAAAGATTTTTGATTTACATAGATTCGGATCTAACCAAAAACCAAATTTGACAAGTCTTAAAGATTTTTGACAAGCTCCATGTCATAAATTTAGGTAGGAGTTAAGATCCTAAGTTTAGAAAGGGGTTAAGAGTTTCAAGTTTTAAGGTCCTATGTTTGAGTTCTAAGGTTTAAGGTTTTAGGGTAGTAGGTCCTAAACGTAAGCTTTAATATACAAAGGCCTTTTCAATACACCTTAACACCAAAATGACCTTTACGTAAACTATGTTGTGATATTTCTTATGTTTTTCCCTATTCTTGCTCTTGGGGCACATTTGGGGGGAACACTTTGAGAACCCATTGGGAAGTTATAGGAACTTGATAGAAGCACCATGGGAACCTTTTGGGAACTTGATGGGAACACTATGCAAAACATCAAAAATAAAATAAAATAAAATAAAATAAAAAATAGCTTAAAAATCAAGTTTGGAACCGTCCCCCAAGGATAACCCAAAACCGACCTCAACCTAAACGTAGAATCGAAAGTTCTCATGAAAGTTGGACCCATTGGACCTAGAACCATTGATCAAGAAAATTGAACCCGACCCCAAAATCGACAAGTTTTAATTTTTGAAAAAAAAATCCCTAGACACGGGATCGAAAGGCCTATCATTTTACCCCAAAAAAAATTCTAGATCTGAACCCTATGATTTTATTTATTTTTCCGTAAAATTAAAAATAAAGAACCGACCAACACTGATTTGAACCCCGCAACTTCCACTTACCAAAAAAAGGTCCATTGTCTGTTCCTTCTTTTTCTTTTGGGGGGTGGGGAAGATTCCACCTGTAACATGCACATAGGATACTTAGTGATAAAATTCCACTTATAAGTTCCCAAAAAGAAAAGTAAAAGAAAGAATCTCCCAGCAATGGGCCCAAAACCCCAAAAGGAGAGTGAACAAAGAACAACAACCAGCAGTTAAAAGTTAACTCGGGTTGTTTAGTCACACCACTTAGCAGTAATGTGTACTTAACCTGGGTTAATTTCACCCTAGGATGTGGTGTTAGCTTGTAGGCTGTAAAGCTGTATACAGCTCAGCGGCTGTGGTGGCAGATCTTCAGTCTGCCTCCTGCCGCTGCGGAGTGTGTCTCTACGTGTGCGCGTTTCTGTGTAGTATAGTTTCTTCTCTCCCTCCGCTCGCTCGCTCGCTCGCTGTTGTGGTCTTCCACGCTGTGCCTCAACAACCCATCACCCAAGAAAGGTACGTTTCTCATTCCATTTCATCTCTGGCATCTGTCTGTTCACCACCCATTTTGTGTTTCCGATTCAGGTTCTGGATTTTGCCTCAACTCCTGGAGGCAAGAAGTGTGGGAGATAGATCCTATGTCTGGTGGTTTTTTGTGTTTTGAGGTTGTAGATTTTCCGGTCGTGTGTCTGACTTCTTTTGTGGATGGGTACACACCAGCGTAAGTCAGGCAAATCCACTTTCTTTTTTCCTCTCTTTTCATGAAGTTCAAAAACCTGCGTTTTGGTGTCCTGGGCTTCCTTGGGAAGTTGCTTTGTTGGGATGTATGTGTGTATGTGTTTTAGGTTAAATTTAAAAAACAAAAAGAAATGATAACTTAATTTTTGGTTCACTTGAGATGTTTTAGTCTTGTGGACAGTTTCCAAGTGAAAGTTGTACATTCTTGTGGGCAGTAGTGTTTTTAGATTGATTGGGTGTTTCTAGGTTTGATGGATTCTAGAGCTTGGGGTGATTGACCTTCTATCTCCTTTTGATTTTCCTGATGTGGCTGGGGAGGAGGGGGCTTAGCATTTGTTGGATGTAGTGGTTCCGAAGTGGTCAGGTTATGTATGTGACGGTGGGTTTTTATGTATACAGTTGTTTGGAGTAGTCTTTGTTCTTTTGAGTGTGACCTGGCCCAACTCTGTTCTTAATTCTCCCTGCCTCTTCATTTTCTAGATTTACAAAAAAGAAGTTTCATCCTCTATTTTTCAATGAGCTCTCTATAATCCTCCCATGTCAGTTTGGCAGTTGTGGAAATCCTAATCCGCAGCTCTCTTTCTTTCCCCTACACTTGTGAAGAGAACTGGGGCATACATGTGTGCGTGCCCTAGTTTTCTCACTTGCCTTTCTTGTCTGCTCCTCAGTGTTCCTGTGTTGGTGTGCTTTGTTTTTTCACAGTCTAGATGATTCTTTATGGCACTCAGAAGTTTTGAATCACAATTCTTTCATTTGTGGTTGGGTTCTGTTCTCTGGCCTCTGTTTGCAGCCCCAAGTGTTAGTCCCAAGCATTTTCTTTATGTCTGAGACGTAATTGACAGATTCGTCACCTCTGCCTCTGTTTCTTTATCATATTGCACTTCCATTGCTGATTTGAAACTCTGGGTTGATGGATTCCTTTGTGCTTTGAATGTCAGGTTAAACATCTTTGCCAACCCTATCTTGCAATTTGAGCATCTTCTAAAGCATTGGTGTTTTCCTTTTTCCTCAGTGTTTGTAGTCCTCTTTGTTCCTGTCATGTCCAAGACCAGAAGAGAATGTAAATGTCTGCTTCTGGCATCATGTGCAACCAACACCAAGTTGACCACTGGGTTTTAGACCCTTGACATACACATGGTTCTAGTCTTAATTGCAACAAAATCCTCTGTCCTTAGCAGGGGTCATTTTCCAAGACAGTAGACCACATGCCTCTGGCAATGTGTCTCTCTTCAGATGTCAGGGATTCTCAGAACACCAGTGGCAAAGTCTAGTTCTTCTTTGTTCCCCTGTGTCCCTCCTGTTTTGCTCAGGCATTAATTTCCCTGCATTACTGTTATCTTGCTGTGTGTGTGCATAGTATGTGTCATGGATTGTGTTCTGCATCTTGTGCACAAATTATCTGTGGAGGAGAGTTGCAAGTTTCCTGAGGGAAATTTTGACTTTGTGATTATACAGGTAGTTTTGAAATTGTAGCTTGGAGCATGTTGTTGCAAGAGTTATTCTGTCTTACAATTCTTTTGTTAGCTAGTAAGATAACCACAGAGAGCGAGCAAGCTTTCTGGGTAGACTGAACACTTTTTGTGCAATTGTTGCCTCAGGTAATTGTAACGAGAGTTGAGGGGTGACTCTGCTTGGGACAGAGCTTGAACATATGAGCTCATCGTTTCATAATTTAAAGTTGTGGACACATTGTATGGCCAGGGTGGGTGGGGGCATACAAGGAGAATGCAGAGAAGTACCTGACTCTGCAAGCCTCTAAGGAATCCCAAAAAAGTTGGGGACTCTGCTGTGGTCTGGTTTGATGTTGATGCTCTTTGTTTTCAGAGAGTGTCTTTGTCAATAGAAGAGCCTTTCTCAGTTTTCATGAATACAGAATGATTTCTTCCACATGTTGGTGACTGGTTTGGAAGAAAATTGTATGGAGAGAGAGCAGGAAGCCTGAGAGTGGTGCAATTGGTTTGTTCAATCAAGAGGTGCCATTGCAACAAAAAGGTCTCTGTCCAATGTGGGTGCCATCTCTTCAGGACAGTTCAGTGCATATCACAAATTGAGGACAGAGAACAGCTGAATTTTCAATTTCAAGTGGTGACAGATACCAGGAGAGATGTGTGAACCATGGTGTTGTTAGACATGGTGGTGGGTTTGTGATTTGCCTATTGAACTCTGTGAACACAGCAAGAGGTGTAGGTTGGATTTGGAGGGGTTTGCACTGAGGACTATTCTTGCAGCAGACCCTACAAACGAATATAGGCTTAGCACGTGAGTAAGGAGGAATGGCTGGGGATGATCTGGTGGAGCTCAAGTTCCGGTTGTATGATGGGACAGACATAGGCCCCAACAAATATGCCCCAGCCAGTACTGTTGCCACTCTCAAAGAGAGTATCCTCTCCCAATGGCCACAAGGTGATTACCCTGGCTTAGCTATGTTGTTGTGCTTTTGGTTTTAGGGCTTTGTCATTGAAGTTGCTTCATTTATTCCTTCCTTTGCCTGGCTTTGTTCTGCAGCACCTGTTGTCATAAGGTGACCATTCAAAAGATTTTTGGCATATTCTGTCATGGCCAAAACAACTTGCTTGTTCTTCACACATTTGGACCTTTGGGTGGAAATCCTCAAGTTGCCAAGTCTAGGGTTTATGCTTTACATGCAGACTTATCACATATTCCCCCTTATTGCACTTCATACTTCTCTTTCAGAGTCACCATTTATGTGCTAGATTTAGGGTTTTATGATATTTAGCTTTAGTTGTTTTTTGTCTGCTGTACAAAACGTCTTGCAACTGAGGAGGCTGAGCAACATCAGCTTGGCCAATATGTAGCTGGCCTGAAGTGGTTTCTGTTTTGCAGTATTTCTGACTCTGTACTTTGTGTCACACCTCTTTTTCCCCTCTTTTGCCCTGACATCTGTCTTGGCAAAACTTGTACCTTCTTTCAGATCATTTCTTACTGTGTGGTTTTGGTATCAATGCAGAAAAGGCGAATGGCCCAAAGTCAATCAATGATATGAAGCTGATAAATGCTGGGAAAATATTAGAGAATAGCAAAACACTTGCAGAGTCTAGGGTACCAGTGGGTGAACTTCCTGGTTGTGTCATCACAATGCATGTTGTTGTGCGCCCCTCTACATCAGATAAAGCCAGTGGTAACCCACTTCCATCTCTGTCTCTTGACCCTGAAACCATCATCTTTCTTCTTGGGCGGTCTGTTGCTTTTTGTAACTTGGAAAACTTCATTGTTTGTAGCATTTTTCACATTGCATCTTCATTGCACCATATGGATATTTAGTCATCTCTTTACTAGAATCATGTGAGTTGTGGTCATATGTATTTTCCCAGAGCCTCCTGGCAGGCCCACTGGCATGTCAACACAACTGGGGTCCAGTCTTGTACATGCTGTCAAACCTAATTTGAGGTTCTACAAAGCCTGTGTGTGCCATCTCTTCTTTTTGTCTCAGCTTTGTTGCAGTGTACTTACTTTTGTTTATGTGGTTTGGATTGGCTGAAACAGATAAACAGCCTTCAGATGACCCCAAGAGAAATAGGTGCTATTGCACGATTCAGTAGAGCCTTGTGGGGTCTGCTCTTCACAGAAGCCACTTCAGAGGGGTGTGCTTCCATTCATGATAAATATTAGGCATGAGACTTCAAGACAAAATGGTTGACATGGTGCATTACAACCTCCAGCTCTTCTAGTGTCAACTAACAGAGTAAGTATGTGCAAGATAGGCCACCTTGTGTTTCTTTCTTTTCCAATTCAAGCTGGCAGTGGATTGGATTTTAGGGGGTGATTGGTGGCATGATTGTGAGCTGAAAATCAGCCTGTTACAGATATAGATACTGCCACTTGTGGAAGCAGGACTCTGGGAAATCTTGGACCACTATATTTGAGCTTTGTGGATAAGATGCAGTATTAAAACTGAGGACTGTGAACCCCCCAGTCCCTGGCTATCCCACTTGGTTTTTTCGGCATTTTGGTGCCTGTAGTGGGAGGCCTGAGAATGAGATCCATATCCTGGCCCCTTTGTTATTAATGTCTGCAAATCCTTGCATCAACAAGAGATGGTGAAATTCCAGTGGACCTCAGCATCCATGCCTACACCCAGAAGTCCACCAGTTGGTAATTTGCTGTCAGCAGTGTAAGGCGAGTTTGTGTTCTTTTCTTGGATTCTCTAAATGAATCTTGGGAAGGTGGTCTGGAATGGCAGTGTAGAATAGAAAATTGCCTTCCCAATCTCAGAGGCTGCAACCAAAGTTCATCCTCCATCTGTTTCACCATGTTAGAGATTTTCTTTCTTACAGATGTTATGATTAAATGTGTGAGTACAGTATATAATTCCAGAAGTAAAATATGTGGAGCAGGCAGGGTGAGTAAAGCTCACCAGCTCATCATCAGTTACAATCATGATTTGTGTGTGGTCTGTCTGTGTGACCTCATGTTCAGTTGTGGTAAATAAGTGGGCTGCAATCAAGGCTGTTCAATTGGATGTGGATCAAGGTTTGGAAGTTCAACGCTTATCATGAAACTGCTCTGGGTTTGGCCTTGTTCTTGAGTTGATGTTGTGCACCCAATCCGTTGAATTGCTTGTCCAAATCTAGTATCTAATACTAATACTGGTGGGAAATAGATTGCAATCTATTGCCCACCAGTATCTGAGCGGTTTATGAAACCGATCCCCTACATGTTTTCATATATCTCCTTTGCTTGTTCTAGTTTGTTCTATGTGTTTACCTGCTGTCCTTTTCTGTGTGTTTAGTCTCTTCCGTTGTGTGTTTCTGTTTTGTGTTTTCTCCTTGTGTTGTATTTTTCTAGCCAGTAGCATGGCTGAGTTGTCCCCTTGCTTCTGGATTTGCAGTACTCAGTATGCTGGGTAGTGTCTACACTGGCCTTCACCCACTGAAGGCACCCAACGAAGTCAGTTGGGAAGTTGTGATAGGGAAATACCTATTCAACATGTTACTGTTCTGAACAGGTCTGAGACTGGCACTTTTGGTCATTCTGCAAGTGTGTTTATTTTGGGTTTTTATCCTTGTTTTGTATTTGTTTTACGGTCCTTTGTTCTCAGTTTTGTCTATCCTTCTCTGGAAATTTCTGTGACTTGATGAAGAGCCGGGAATGTTGTTTTGCCTTTTTGTAATCATGAGAATGGAGATTTCTTGATTCGAATGAGAGATATATTGTTCTAGTTTGTCAACACTTACTGTTATGACAGTATCAAGAGATGCTTCATACTTTTCCATGAATTTCAACATTATACTATTAATCAAATCTTCTGTGTCAACTAGTTGTAATCAGGGGCTTTTTTTATCTCAAATTTGTGATGAAGCCATATTGGCAATCATCCACTTCGGCTATGGCTCAGAGAGGAAAGTATAAAATTTTAATAATCTTGCTATGTTTTGGTGACCTACTGGAACCTATTGTCTGAATATGTTGATATCAGAAGAAAAAAAAATTTCCTTACTTTGCGGACACCACTGAAAGAGCAGATAGGGGTGAACGCAGGTCCAAAGACAGGGTGACTTTATGGATAACTCTAGTGTTAATGAATAGTTATGATCAACCCTTTTAAGAAAATGACCTTTTAAGAGAATTCTGATGTTCTGTTAAACATCAGAACGATTTAGCATTGAATGTTAAATAGGACAGGTAGAACAATAAAAGAAATTTGTAATTTTGTTGCGGGTAAGCAATCTACAGGAGACTTTTTGACGAAGTCTCCTACCAAAAAATCTCACACTAGATAACTCATTTCTTGCACAAAGGAAAAAAAGTTAATCATTTTCAAAAAGTTGTTCATACCTTGATTGGTAATTCCACCATGTTCAAAGTTTTAAAAGTTTTTAATAGAGTTATATAATAGGGCATCAAATGTATAACCGGGAATGAAAATTTTACAAAACAAAATAACTTGAACAGAGACTAGCAAAGTTTTGATGGTAAACTGAGTTTCATCCTGTCTTTCCTTTTTCCTGAGCGCCTCCACTGCTGCTACATATATTATCGCTACATATATACAACTTCTATACTTACTCTCAAACCTGAGTTTCAGCAGTTCATACGGTGAAAGCAGGCCCAAAGACAGGTTGAAGACTTGGTGACTTTACAGATAACTCTAGTATATTAAAGTTATTTGTAAAGTCCTCCCTGGTCCCATTTATCCCATCCTTGGTTCGGGTTTCATTCCTTATTTTCAGTTTTTTTTAAAGTCCCCATATCTATCAAGGAGGAAATTTGGTCCCAAACTGGGACCAATCATGAAAATAGGGGTGAAATTAAGTTTTGAAACTTTTTTTTGAATTTTTTTTTTTGGAAGGTTTCCACTTTGGGGACTGCTTAGGGTTTACAGTTTTTGTTTTTTTTCTCTACAAAGTTATTTTAGGGTTTGTTTTATGGATTAGATGCAATGATTTTAAGGATTTCTTATACATGAAATTATATAATTGGGCTCTTCCTCTTCTCACTTCTTTTCATTTTTGAGAGCTCTATTTTTTTTTCCCTCACTCACTTTACATTCCTTTAAATTTTTTATTTATTTTAAAAGTTAATATTTATACATAAGCAACATTAGATTGTGTTTGTGATACAATTGTATTCGAAAACACATCAAAAAATTGTTTAATGCAAATGAATTGAAATCAAATTCTGGACAAGCAATTGATCAAAATGTGGATGTTGGGGATGTGCTTGCCATAATGCAAACAAATCCAACTTTATTCAACACTTTCACAAACTTTAATTTGTCATAGTTTGATGAACTAGGAACACTAGTACTCCTCACCATTCAACCCATGTGAGGTTCACCAATGAGGTTCGTACTGTGACAAGGCAACCAATTAAGTTGATTCCAAAATAATTATTGTTTTAATTCATCTTGTATATGAAACATGATAATGTGATTATGTACAATGCATTATCATAGAATTTGAATAAGAGTGAAGTATGTGATGATGCAATTTTCATTACATCTTGAATAAATGAGGCCATAGGTAGCAAGATTTGATGGATTGTTATTGAGGAATAGGCTACCCTTGGTACACACATATCAAAATTCCAAGGTTAGATCAAACTCGTTGATAAGATTTTCATCCAAATCCGTAAGCCATAGAACAATGACATTCATAAGTCATGGTTCAATAAACATAAAAGAATGTATTATGTGAACAAGGTGGTTTTGAATCACAACGGATTGTTCATTTACTTAGATAATGGGTGTTTTGGCTCTTTCCATCATGTGAACATCTTGCTTGAGTCAAACCTATATAAAATTTGGCATCAAATTTATATATGTATAGACGAATAATTTGAATGCTTATTGGGGGATTTAGGTTATATGGGGAAGGAGATGTTTGAAATGTAATGACTTGGGAGGCGTGAGCTTGTGCTTGGGCATGACCTAGATGTAATGCATGCATGGTATATAGTGCAAGTGGAATGGGGAATTGGGGGGACATTGAATAAAAAATGAAGAAGACTAATGAAGTGTTTTGATTCCATAAAGGAAAAGTATAATCATGTGTTCCAAATTATAATTATTATAATTAACATCACCCAAATTTCTCATGCAAAATCATTGGTATTTAGATACACAACCCAATTTATTATTGTCATGCCCGTACATGGTTTCATACATGATGGCTAATTACAGGCATGTGCATCATGCCTTTTAAGGTTAATGTATGGTCTTAGGTGATTGTACGCTATTAGGTACTTAGGGTTTCAGTTTGTTGGCAACTATATAAAAGGCCAAACCTTTACTTTCTCTTTTTAGTTTTTCTAGAATTCCTTTGTTAAGAAAGTTTCCTTCATAGTTATATTAGATTTCTAGATGCTCACAGTGGCCATTGCACAGCCACTGTCTACGTACTTTACATGTTCATTCCTTCTTTGCAATTCAATTTTATAAAAACTCTATTTTTTTGTTGCTTAATGTTGAAAACGCCAGATTTCTTTTGCCTTTGAATTCTTGAATTTTTGTTGCTAGTGTTGTTGTTGGTGTTGTTACTATTATTGCTGCTAGTGTCGTTGTTGGTGTTGTTGTTATTATTGCTACTAGTGGTGTGGCTGTTAGTGTTCCTACTATTGGTGTTGCTGCTAATGTTCCTATTGTTGGTGTTGCTGCTAGTGTTCCTACTGTTGGTGTTGCTGCTAATGTTCCTATTGTTGGTGTTGTTGCTAATGTTGCTATTGTCGGAGGGAGCTTACGTTGTTATAAGAGGGAGCTTCCATTGTTACGTTTGTACCAACTAATAACATTGGGACCCTAGAGTAGGTTTCAAAGCTCTCTCTTTTTTTCTCTTTCTTGTTCTTTTTTTTTTCTTTTTTTTTCACATGCAAAAACGCGCACTCCTATGGCAGTTGAAAACTCTTGAAACTACCGAGTAAAAAAGAAAAAATAAAAAATCTTCCCATTATACCGAGTAGTGTTGTTGCGGTTTATAGTAACGCAAGTTGTAGTGTTGTCGCGAGCTCTTGTAGCCTTGCGAGTTTGCAGCATCGTGAGTTCTTGTAACCGCACGAGCTTGTAGTGCTACAAGCTACAACTCTTATAGCCTTGCGAGCTTGTAGCACTGCGAGCTGCAGCTCTTATAGCCTCGCGAGCTTGTAACGCTGCAAATTGTAGCTTTTACAGCCTCGCGAGCTTGTAACGCTGCAAATTGTAGCTCTTACAGCCTCGCAAGCTTGTAGCACTGTGAGTTGTAGCTTTTACAGCCTCTCAAACTTGTAATGTTGTGAGCTGCAGCTCTTATAGCACCACGAGCTTATAGTGTTACAACGTTGTGAGTTGTAACGCTGCATTGTTGACGGCCATTGCTGTAGCACTCACGGGCACTTTGCAACGCTATTACCTTTGACGTTGTGTTGTCGATTTTTGTTCGTCCAAGGATGTCCATTCGACTTTCATCAGATTTTCATCCGATGTTCGTTAGACTTCCTTCATGTGTTTTGAAGTCATGTCATATTACGCCCTGTCATCCTGCATCTTGTTATCATGACGTCCTGCCGTTCTGCCTTCTATCCAACGTCCGTTCATTGCTGTTCATTCCCATTGATGCACCATATTTGTCAAATTATATGTTGTGTTAGAACTTTGTAATTAGTGCTCCGTATTGTTATAAAATTTTGGGGCATGGGATAACACCATGTCCTTAGATGATGAGAGCACTACTGCTCAGTCAAAGCCTAGGTATCAGCTACGAAGTAACACATAATCTTTTGAGTCGATTTTTTTAAATTCACGATTTTCATAACGGTATCATCAAACATCTATAACACCATCATCATCCAGTATAACTCTTACTAGGAATTCAGGTTCAGGTTACATTACTTCAATGGTACATCAGAGTTCATTAGGAGGGGCTCATTAGTGGGGTATGCCTTCTACCGCACCTATTTTCACACCATCACCATATATTACGCTGCAAGCTGTTACTTTTACACCCATATATGTTATGGAGGTCAACACATTAGAAGAAAAACATGTATTTTCGACTGCTCTTTGCGACTAAATTTTAGTCGCAAGAGACATTTTGCAACTAAAATCCTTTTAGTCGCCTAAGACAAGTCGCATGTGAAAACTAGTTGCAAATG
>Ga0116231_10008083_pt1 | contig 18710 bp, 13 predicted proteins | sample S1TSphgellanicum_2_FD_89695 | JGI IMG/M metagenome (GOLD analysis project Ga0116231, IMG submission 89695) | Host-associated microbial communities from peat moss isolated from Minnesota, USA - S1T2_Fd - Sphagnum magellanicum MG | ecosystem: Host-associated > Plants > Peat moss > Unclassified...
AAATTTTTATTGATGTGTAATGGCATGTCAAGGTACAGGATGAAAACATTCATCCATTTCTCATGCAGACACTACATAAATTGTGAAGCCCACTTCCCATCTTGTCAATGCCACACCACCACCACCACCACACAGCTGCAATGTTTTGCACTCGGCTTCACCTCATGTGGGTCCTTACTCCGGTGTAGGTGATGGGTCAAAGCAAAGAGTTCCCAAGTTCCCGACATGTTCCCCAAAGAGTTCCCAAGTTCCCGACATGTTCCCCCAAAGAGTTCCCAAGTTCCCGACATGTTCCCCAAAGAGTTCCCAAGTTCCCGACATGTTCCCCAAAGAGTTCCCAAGTTCCTGACATGTTCCCCAAAGAGTTCCCAAGTTCCCGACATGTTCCCCAAAGAGTTCCCAATAGCACCTCACTTTTATCCCATATGCTTTGGCAAATGTTGTCCTCCTTTCACCTATATAGGTGGCCAAAGGGGAGGAACTCTATGCTTTAAAGTAGAACCTTTTTATTTTGGGGAGCCTCCCTAGTTTCATTTTTTTTGAGTGATGGACCAATCAAATTGGCTCTCATTGCAAAAAAAAATTAAAAATTGAGCTTCAAAGGCACCTCATCTAATAATTAATGCAAAGCACAATGGGTATGGTAATATCTAAGTGTAAAGTGGCCTACAAATACACTGCCAATTTTTTTTCAGCCTTGACTCGTAGGGTAAAGCGGGCCTTAGGTTAGAAATAGGACAGCTTGGGTATTAATAATGAAGGGATATTTACCCAAGCTGTCCATAGAGCATCAAAACCTATTGCACTATGGCATCATGTCAAGTAGTTTTGCACATGCTCCTCCTATCCGAACCTCAAAACTACTTTGTCATGAAAGCCATTGCCATAGTGCCTCATTTGAGTTTCCAAAACTTTTGGCAACATGTATTTCATTTTTCTGAAATATTGGCAACTCAAAAAATAATTTAATTAATGTCGAATCCATTTCAAGTGCTATGGGAATAAATTTTTTTTCTGAGATTTCAAAAAATTGACCGGTTCTGTAAAATTGATTTTTTTTTTTTTTAATAAATTTGGTAGTTACAAAATGTGGGTGCAATTCATTAGGCTAGTGAATTCATTGTTTTCTCACTAGGTCCACTTCATTATGACCAATGAATTCACTCAACATCTCTAATGAAATCACTTGGCATACAAGGACACGTTTTGTTATAACATATTGCAAAAATAAACTTGAAACATAATTGAGACCCATTACACCTTTTGCATAAGTCTCTTAAGCTCAATTCATACCAAGGGTGTTAGGAAGGAGATTTTGATTCCATTTAATCCTCTCTTGATTTGGGGGTTAAAATGATTAAAATATAAGAAATAAATTAACCAATGTGCTAAATCACAAAAGGGGATAATTTTTAAAAATATAATGGAATGTTTAAACCACGTTGAGTTGTTTAAACCTAGGGTGCAAAATTTCAACACTGTAGATGCATTCAACTAAATCATGACCTTCATAACTTTTCATCCCTTCAACTATACCATAAGTATGATTGATATTTAGCACTAATCAATCCTCAAGAAAGCTTGTAAAAACAATGAAAATTCTTGAGCTTACACTGGCAGAATTTCAAGGAATTGAACTCAAGACTTTCCCGGTGTAAGGGACAATCCAAATCATTGAAATATCTCACTAATAAGCATGCTATCAAGAACATCGTTAACACAGGGTGTGTCACACTATGGCCTTGCCATTTTCATTAAGAAGTATCTTAAGGCAAAAGAAGAATTATGGAAAATCAAACATTTCACCATCCAAAAATTTAATCTTAAAAAGTTGTCTAAAAGAAACCAAAATCCTTCAAGATATTATAACTCTATAACTAATCTCAAGTTTCAACACAAGCTAAAATATCATCTTTCAAAAATCCTCATATGAGAATAGACCTATGATTATTACCTAGGGGCCCAAAATCCCTTAAGCTGCTATACTCTATAATGAATCTATAAACACAACATCCTTTGCCTTGGTAGGCAAGGCCAATAAATAGAAGACTCAACTACTTATTAATTATTGTCAAACTTTTGAAGTATTCATATATGGGGCTATCAAACTTTATTTTTCCAAAAATTAATTATTTCAAAAATTATTAATTGTGGGTATGATATTGAAAAATTACATTGCAAAAACAATGCAGAGAAATGATGAAATTGTTTTGCAAGACAATGGTTCAAAACTTCAAAAAATGTGGAGAACAATATTAGAGTTTCTTTGAGAAAGCAAGGGGTTTTTTTTTAATCTTTTGGAAATCAAGGGATCAAACTAACCTTATTTTTGCATCTTAACTTGAAGTCAAATCTATGACAATCGAAGGTACCTAGTTATTCCTAGGGATAAATTATTTAGTTCTTTGGAATTTATTTGAATTTTCAGCACCAGAAATCACTTAAAAATCAATCTCTTTCACATTTTGAATCCAAATCTTACCAAATAAATTCCATTAAATCCGGCTCATCAACATCTTTCCAAGAACATCAAAGGCACATTCCAAATTTTCCAAAAATTTCAGCTACAATTTAATTTAATTTTCAATGAAGAAATCATTGAACATTCAAGAACTTTTGCACCGCAAGTCCAAACGCCATGGAACCAAGCCCATGCACCTTGTTGAGAGCTTTCCAACGACACCAATAATACTATCTGAAGCATCATGGTTCGATGGATCTCATAACTACAAAACAAAACAAACAACCTTCTTTCATAGATACACACCACCTCTATGTGAATCCACCTTTAGGGAGTGGGAAGCTTTGCTTAAGACTGAAAGGACTTTTATATAACACCTCGTTGAACAAAATTTGTAAAGACATTTATGCAAGGAAAGTCCTATTTGCATGGGACTTTTTGGACTTTTAACCACCACCAAATGAGATGTGCTTGAAATTTGAATATGTCAACTAAAAAAACTAGTTATGTTGTGGAACAAGCCTTGATATAGAACCCATTACCACCCTTAGTGAAATGGCAATTTGCCCTACCAAGCTTCTTCCATTCCTAGGTGGAACATGCTCAAACATAGTATGTAAAACACTTTTTAAAAAAATACATACCACAATTGAGCCAAATGCAAGCTATTAGAATTCTTTCATTTTTTGAACAACAAGGTTTTAAATTGAAATAAAGAGTTAAAGGTGAAAGGGTAAGGGAGTGAAAGAAGGACATTTTACACTAGAATATTTCTCAAAGGTTCCTTATGATGGGTGCCTTATGGTTCATGGTAATATTTGTGTCACTCTTTATGATGGGTAAATCCCTAAGGTTGAGGACATTAAACCAAATAGGGGACTAGACTTGGCTATGACCATGTCCTACTACCTAGGCCCCTTATGTTGAGAATGCCCCCTCACCTTGGGGCTTTACCCCGCACCTAGTGTCTCTATTAGGCTAACCCAATGAAGACATTTTCCAAAAGGAAAGGAAGCTCTCAAGAAAAGGTGAATTTCAAGGTTTTGTCAAGATTTTGACTTATAGAAGAATCTTGCTAGAACTTGGCATGGAAATGAAGGCAAAAACACTCCCAATCTCAACTCTAGAGTGTTTGACTCTACAGCAATCAAGCAAGGCAAAATTATTTGCAAAGAAATTGTGGCATGGAATTCTTATTAAATATATATAATAAATAATTGCAATTGGGCAATTAAAAATGAGCTTCAATTTGGGTCGAGTTTCAATTTTTCTTGTCTTAAATTAAAAATAAAATAAAATATTAAAAAGTCTAAAAATCTGATTTTCATCACCACTAATGCTTATTCTAATAATCTTGGGTGCTTTTTTTACATTATTCCCTCTCAATCATCCCCTTTCCCCCCACAACAAGCACCACACTCCATACTCCCTTTTAGAGATGCTTACTCACAATTCTTTTCTCTTTTAGTTTTTTTGTCTCTTTCTAACAATTGGGTTATTGTCAATAGGCAACTCACATTCCAATTGCTTGGTTGGCCGGATGGATGTGGGTTATAATTCATCACTTGCGGTTATGCCCTAACAACCGATTGGCCAAGCTCTCATATCGTATATACTACTACACCTTTCGTACTAAACCAATGGCTGGGAAACCTTGCATTCCGGTCTGGCCAAATGTAAACGCCCTCATCATCCAGCCCTGAACCTTCCTTCATCATTTAAAGAAAACTTTGATACCCGAGAGAGTTGTGGCTCTATTTCCGCCCTCCTCCAAGTAGCTCGAACCTTCATCATGGTTTGACTCGTTGAGAATGAAAACTTTTTAACACCCAACCGAGAGTTGTGGCTCTTACTTAGGGCCACCTTGCAAAATGAAAAACTTTTGCACCCAATACGTCACCTTCCAAGTAGCTCGAACCTTCGTAATTTGACTTGTCGAAAATGAAAACTTTTTAAAATCCAAGAATTATGGGCTCCAGGACCACCTTCCGAAACGAAAACTTTTAACACCCGAGAGTTGCCTTTCGAGGACGAAAACTTTTACACCCGAGAGTTGCCGTTCGAGGGCCACCTTGCAAGCCATTCGAACCTTCGTAGTTTGACTTGTCGAAAATGAAAATTTTTACACCCAACAGACGTAGACGTGGTTCCAAGCTCAACAAATGAACACACCCGATCCACCCCCCATCGTCATAACACTATGAAGGAAATAATAAAACAAGCATTTTGACTTCAAGTGGACGGTGCATGGAAAACGCATTTTCCGGAAACTATGTTTCTTTCTCGCAAGAGCATGAATGGATAGTAATAATTCAGCTGCATGGGCCCATGTTGAGTGCATTTGTCAGCCTAACTTTGCTCTACTTTGCATGCTCTAGTCCTAAGGGTGGTAGGGAGGCCGTTGATGCCCCTAAATTTGACTCGGCTCCAAAGCTCTAGAACATGAACCAAGAACGGATCAACTATTGGACTCTGTATAGCAACGAGTCTATGAACTAATTTTAGTGTCTGACTTTTAAGTTCACATGTATCCAGCACTCGGAGCAATTTTATTAAATCTGGGTATGAAACTCTAAAACTCAGCATTTAATGCACAAGGTTTGAGAGTAATTATAGTGGTTGTACAGGTAGGAGCAGTGAAAATATATGTAGCAGCAGTGAAAATAGGCGCTAATGAAAAAGGAAACAGAGGATGAAACTCAGTTTACCACCAAAATCGGCGGGAAAACTAGTTTGGGTCCTAGTTATTTTCCATTTGTAAAACTTTCATTCCCAGTTACGCGTTTGATGCCCTGTTATGCCGAAACTGGCCGTTCTCGCCCCCTAATCGCTTGACTTTACAGACAACTCTATTATATTCGAAATATTCTTCCTAGAAAGGAGAAAGAATAGTACCAGTGTTGTGCCATTACTTAAATTTTTAAAATAATTGATCATTCCAGTTCTTCAAAAAATTTGGAATCAAAGAACCGTCGGTTCTGGTTCCGTCAATTCCAGTTATTTCAAAAACCTCAAAGAATCAACAGTTTTCTTGGAAGAACTGGCGGTTAGAATCGTGGTTATTTGAAAATTTCAAGAAAATTGAGAACCAAGGTTATATACCACAACCGGGGCTTTGATTTATTCACCCTTGCTGAGTAAGTGGGTATATACTTGGGCTGATAATTGGCGGGTATATGTAGTACATTCTAATACTTGCACGACACTGGATATTACACCTACACCTAAACTTGTGAACTCGGAGTGGAGACCCAAGGTCTAGGACATAATGTCTTGGTGCTAGGGCATTACTAGGCGTAATGAGCAAGGCGCATGCCAGCACGTTGCGCCCTCCCACCAGGAGTGCCCATTTTACTGACCCACTTGGTGCCCTGGGGTGTTTTGCAAAACAAAAATGCTTGCTAACGAGTGCATTACACCTACTTTGGAGAGTGGGAGGGATCATGTTATGACTTGGAGCTAGTAAGGGCAACCTTCTTTCTTACTCCATAGTATCAATCTTGTTTGTTTCATGAATTTTAGTAGTGATAAATTTTGTTTTTCTGATAAAAAATTGTCAGAGGTAGGTAATGAAAATCTCTAGAGGTTTATCTCCATTCAATTGAATTTGGACAATTTTTGAACTAGTTCAATTCATTGGTTTAATTTATGTCAATTTTACATTACCTTGGAAATTTTGGTTTTCCCAATTGGAGTCTTTGTTGGATTGTGCACTTCAAGGTGCTTGGACTCATGTATTTATGACATATAATGACTTCATGGGTGGGCATTCTGTTCTGCAAAATATCTCCCTGTAGGGCAGACCTCTTTCACTATTCCCCACATCGTCAGTCCCCAATTGTACTAGCTTGTATTGATCATTACTCAGGTACCCCCTTGGCAACATGAAATTCTAATACCCCAAAGCTTGAAATTGGATGAAGAAAAGTCAAAACATACTGGTTTGGCTCAGGAAATTGGTTGTGGCTCAGCTAATTGCACAGTTTCTGGTGGCTGGTACGATGTGCAGGAAAGGCGTGCATCTGCACAGAGAGTATTGAGTATTGACTTCTGCTCTCTGTGTTTGATTAGGTGGTTTGCTATTAGTAGTCCCCCGCCTATTTGCAATCCCTGTTTCAATTTAAAAGAGTGGCCTGACCAAAAAAAGTAGATAACTAAACTTGGATGTGAGAAACATTTTCATGCTGAGTCAGCGCTGGAGATGCTATCAGAGAAACGTCACCAGTGCTCAGTATGTGACCCTGCGAATGTAGTACATTGGATTAAAAAATGACAAAACATGCCAGTTTGGCTCAGCAAAATGGTTTCAGCCCAGTGTTTTTGCAGAGTTTTTGTTTGCTGAGGCTGGTAAATCGCACAACCAAGTGTAACACCTGTGTTGATTGACTAGATGGTTTGGTTGGTGTAGCTGGGTGCTATTAGTAGTCTCCCACCTATTTGCAATCCTAGTTCCATGTGTGGGGTTGGAAAAGGATAATTAACTAAACTTGGATGTGAGAATTATTTCTGCAACAGTCACATATTGAGCACTCCTGAAGATGCTCTTATAGTACACAAAATTGTATGACATGAGTATGAATTTAAACAAATTAAGTCTTGAAATTTTGAAGACAACACATTTTAGGGGCCTAGGATGAGGCACGATAGTTGAGTCCAATCTCACATTTTGAGAAATAACCCTCACCTATGATTTTTACCCGGTGTAAAGCACAAGACAAAGATTATCATGATCCTAGACATACATAGATCATAAGACATAGATCATGAGACATAGGAGGGGGAGGGTTGATAGTACATACACCAAATCCTCAAGTATGGGAGGGATCTTACTCTTACAAGGAGGCATGCTCCACCCTCCCATGCATCATCATATGTACATATAATACTCTAGATGTCACTCACACATTCACTCAAGTTTGTTGCAAAAAATTTACGCTCAAATTCTACACCAAAAAGAGCATATTTTTCCCAATAAGAAGAACCAATAAAACCTGTATAGAAATTCTTTGGCAGTTGTTTACCAGTTTTTTTTTCTCTGGCAAAAATTTGCCGTTTTTTGACAAAGAAATTGGGAAATTTTGGGGAATTTTTTTCTTTTCTAGTGCAAATTGGAATAATTTTGCTAATTTTCTTTTTGGTTAAATGTCACTAAATTTTCTTCTTTTTTTTTAAAGAAAAAAACAATGATCTTTACAAACTTAGAAAGTTTTTTTACTTTGGATGTTTGCCAACTACCCATTGTCTTAAACCCACATTGTACACAATGATGTGTGAGGCCCTTTAGATATGGATGATTGAATTTTTTGACACAACCAATATTTTTTAGGGGAAGTTATGAGGATAAAAAATAGTTGAGTGGTATTTTCAAATTTTGGAAAGGATATTTACAAATAAATTAATTTTTAAAATTTTAAATTTAAGAAATAAGAAAAAAAAAAAAGTATAAGCCGTGGAATCACTTGGGGCCCAACTCACATTTTACAATGTAGGGCAAGGGGCCCCATGTGGAGCCATTCCAAAAAGTAAGGGACCTAGGACAATACTTTTATTTTCAAACACACTTGAAAATTTTAAAAACTTGAAATTGTGGCTTGAAATTAGGTTTAAAAGCAATTGAATACTCTTATTGATTTGAATATTCATAAACTCACTTGCATGTGGCAAAAACTTGAAAATTGTGGCTTGAAATTGAGTCTGAAAGCGTTTATAGATTTTTATAATTTGAATTTTTATAAACATGCCCGACTTGCACAGGTCCAAACGTGACCAATTTTAAAGAGTCGATTTAGTGACCAATTTTATTATCTCATTATTTTAGAACATCACTTAATTAATCCAGTCATATGCAGTGATTTTTTTGGTGGTGAATTTTTCTTTCAAAATTTTGGTAAATTTTGGGAGAAAAATTGGGGATTCTCTTTTTTTCAGCAAAAAATCACCACATTTGCAAAATAAAAAAATGAAAATGAAAATAAAATAAAATATTTTTTTAAAAATAAAATTGTTACAATGCCTAAGATCATGATTCAAAGTCCATTTTAGATGAGTATTGTACCACTATTAGAAGCAACGCTTAAATCAACATCCATTATTCACTTGTGAGCCAATTTGTTATTATTTTTGATACATTTCTTTTGCCCCAAAATTATAACCTAACATACCATTTCTCTCATGGGCTTATGCAATTGGGTACAACACCCCCACCAATCTCTATGATTTTTTCATTTTTCTTCGGAGCATTTGGTTATACATTTTATGGTTTTATTCGATTGTGAGTTTCTTTTTATCACGGGCAAGTGAACATGACCATAGCTAACCATAGTGATTAGATATGGTGTAACCATCCACATGCATCTACCTGCCTAATAGCTACCAAGTGCCTTACTTACCTACTTAGTACTCACTTACATTCCCTACCTTCTTACCTATGATACTTACCCACTTATAGAGGTAGTTGCCTAGGTATGGGTGAGGTAGAAATAGTAGTAGGGTTTACATGATATGTGCACCAAAATGGAACCTTGGGTTTAGGGTTTAAGTTCAGGACAATTTATCAAGCCGGTTGACTTTTGTTTAAAGCAATGTTGGATGGGTATTCAAAATTGCACTAAACCTTCAATCGGGTATCAATGTGGTTCTTTATTTTCTTTTCATGGTTCTTAGAAAATCCAAATACCCAATACTAATATAGAAACCATGGTTGCCAATATTTTTGAAAACATCTAATAACCACCTTTGAAAACCGTGGGTTCTTTCATCAAACTCGATAGTTCTTTGATCCCCCCCCCCCCAATAGTACTTACTTTGTCCAATGAGTCCAAAGTGTGTCCAAATAGAAAAGCAACTTTGGCAAAGCAAATCTAAACTCAAGATCCACTATCAACAATTTTCAATTGTACTCACTAAAGGAGTGGTCTGAAAAAGCTCATGTTTTGTTTGCTCTTGGAGATATGAGATTGTGTTGTGTTGTGGTAATAGCTTGACTATCTTTTGTTGTTGGCCTTGCCTACCAAGGAAATGATATTGTGTTTAAATTCATTATAGAGTATAGTAGCTTAAGGGAGTTTGGCCCCTAGGTAATAATAGGTCTATTTTTTTTTCGGTCTTAACTCTTTTCATTTGATCAATCCCTTTCTCTTTTGCTTTCTCAACTTCTTCATGTTTTGTCTCAACTATTTCATTTGATCAATACTTTTCTCTTTTGTTTTCTCAACTTCTTCATATTTTGTCTCTACTTTTTCATTTGAACACTACCTTTTTTTTCTATTTCCACCACATATTTGGCATGATGTTGCTCTTCTCCGCACAAACCCTAAACCCATTGCATGCCTATAGCACTTGTAGGCTGTTGTGCACAACTAAATTGGCACCTTAACACTATCAACGACCAACAAAATCACACATAAAAACCTTCACACTAAAAATATATAGACTTAAAAGGAACTCCTTGATAATAAACCTCCAAATACAAAAAAGTTAAAACTCCATTTACATTGAAATGATTTCTAAGAAAAAATAATTATAGATAATTAAATATTCTACCATAAATACTTGACACACCATGCATGAAAATTGATCAACAAAAACCAAATAAAATTTGTTTCTCTCCTTCTAAATCTACTGTTGTGAGTCATGCTTAGGCATGATAATGGAACAACCCATGAACATTATACAATGTAAATGTTTATCTTTTTACCATTCATCTAATTTTTGGCTATTCATGCAAGTGACAAGTAAAATGCCTTGGCACTACAATAGTGGCGAAATACCTACTTGTCAACATGTATGTGGGGTTACTAGTGAATGTTGTGATATTTTAACTTCCATGAAAATAGAATCTCATGAGCTTGTCCTTTCCCATGTTCATTCATGTTTTGTATCATGCTTTGACACCAAACTCAATGAAATCAGCACCATCTTTTTGAGTGTACACCAAAAACAATGAAGATCCAACAATTAATTAATTCATCACAATGCCTACATGCACTAGTGACCGAGGCCAATAAGGTTTCTCAATCTTTACCTAACAAATCACGGAAAAATGTCTTAACCAATGAAATGAGGACCAAAATTATATCCCCAAATTTTGTCACAAAAAATCATTGAGTGTCGTTTTGGGGTCCGGGGTGTGGATGGGTCTCACATTCGAATCCTTAGGGCACAAGTTCGGTTGTGTGGAGTTAGCATTTTTGAACTCTCTACAATTGGGGGCCGCCCTATGGTTGCATGTTCTTTCTCTAAGGACTCAAAAGCCCTTCAAGTGGACACACATCCAAACCATGAATGAATGTATCCATAGCCCTTCAGTCGACACATGTTCAACCGTGAATGAATGTATCCTATAGCCCTTTAGTTAACACATGTTTGATCATGAACGAATGTATCCCATACATTCATCCTACCAAGTGTATTTGGATTAGCTACTACAAGTGTAGTCATGCATGTTCCCAACACATTTAATTGAAAACCTTCACTTTGGAATTTGAGCATGAGTCCCGGACAAAGAAACAATATAGATTCATAACTATGGCTCATGCATATTATAGCATATCATCTCGATCTTTGAGGCTATTCAATTTATGCATTGCCTTAGACTTACCTTCACCGTAGATGTGGGGCCATTATGGGGTAAGTGGATGATGGAGCAACAACACCAAAGCCAATATAGCTTCGGGCCCTCACTTATGAGAACCTTGTTATTTTGACTCATTGCATGATAACTTGAGGTTATACAATTAACATAGCTTGGTTTTTAGGGTTTAGGGTTTAGGTTTAGGGTCCCTACAGGCAACCTTGCTATTTTAAGCCCTTTGTTCCAAACTTGACTAACCTGAGGGCTGATAACCTGAGTTATGGAGTATAGCCATTGTGCACAAAGGACCAATAACCTGAGGTACAATCCAATGGGGAGAAAATCTACATAGCCAAGTGCTGGGCTCCCATGTCAAGTTTGCCTTGGAAATATATCATAGGTGATTACAATACCGTAAAGTCCTGGCCCATTTGTTTAGTGGTAACGGAGGCCTCCTTATAGGAATGAAATTGTTGGTATGCAAAGTTGCGGTTCCCTTCCCTTCCAAAAATTCCCTTGTATGGAGTCTATTGCATTTTTTCAATCATTTTTCCTTTTGGACATGTTCATTCTTTTCCTAATTCTTCTTTTGTTGGCCTTGCCTACCAAGTCTAAGGATATTGTGTTTAGATTCATTATAGAGTATAGTAGCTTAAGGGATTTTGGCCCCTAGGTAATAATAAATAATAGGTCTATTTTTATATGAAGATCTTTGAAAGAAGATATTTTGGCTTGTGTTGGAAACTTGAGATTAGTTATAGAGTTATAATTTCTTGAAGGATTCTAGTTTCTTTTAGAGGATTTCTTGAAGACTATATTTTTGCATGGTGAAATATTTGAGTTTCCATAATTATTCCCTTACCTTAAGATACCTTTTAATGTAAATGGCAAGGCACACAATGTGACAAAACCCTTGTCGCTCAATTGTCTACAAAGTTCAAAGAGCCATTTTAGACCTTCACTTGACGCACCCATACCCATGAAAATCATATACCTATATATATGTATGGTTTAAGTGTTTGATTATTGACTTTTGTGTTCGATGATGATGATGATCATGAATGTGTTTACCCTAATGACTCATTCCTTAGACAATACCCTACAATTGAATCTTTGGGTTTACTATAGAGTGAATATAAAACATCACAAAGGGACTCACAGACTCAAGCAAGCCACCATTGTGTGTCCACCCCTGTGGATCATCAACCTACTGAAGACCTGACACATGATTTTGGTGCTTTGCAATTGCTTTCAAATTATGACCTTTTGCTACAACTCGTGAGTTGTCACTTTGTTGATGATGCAGGAAAAAAGAAAAAAGTATCACATGAGAACTGAGAGTACCCGAGTGATGTGAAGTGAGAAAATGCCATCTTTGTCAGGAGGACTCGTGAGCTTCTTCACCCAAAGTGTTGTGAAGTGAGATAATGCCATCTTTGTCAGGAGGACTTGTGAGCTTCTTCACCCGAAGTGTTGTTACAAGGTATAATTGATTGCCTTCGTAGTAGTAGTGATGAGCCTCTGAGTCAGTGTGTCATTGGAGCCAAATTATTATTTTTTGCTAGTTATATGAACTCTGAAGCTTTTTTTGCCCAACTGTCACTGAACATTAATGAAGAAGCAAGTTAGTTGTAAAGGTGACTAGCATTTTATTTTTTTGGGGACAAATTTTCATCACTTGGTGACCCAAAAAAAATTCCAGTGTGACTTATACAAGGACCTTTTTGTGAGAAAAACGCATCAAAGTCGCCAGATTTGGCTAATTCCTATTGTGAATTATTGGCAGTATGGCTACATCATAAAATTGAAAAAGAAAAAAACTTGGTGACCATTCCATAAAATATTTCATTTTTTAAAAAATCACAGTAATTTTTAAATTCCACAAATTCTACCAAATAAGCTTTTTTTAATGTTTTTAATTAAAAAAAATTAGTGGTATCCATCATTTGTATATAGGTGCACTTTGATATAAGTGATTTTTGCACTAGCTATGGTAAGATCAAAAATTTCAAATCGTTTAGGGTTGTTAAAGGTTTTTTTTGTCTCTTGTCAATATAAATTAGGGTGAGCAGCCAGTGAGCGAACACTTAAGAGTTCAGAGAACTGATGCATCTTAGATGTTGTTCCATTGCAGCAAGAGCTCCAATAAAAGTTGTAGAGCTAAGAGTTGCGCATCTAAAGGCATGTGAATCATAAAAAAAGTTCAAGAAATGAGAAAGTTATGCATATTTTAGCATGGGGGGGTCAAAAACACAACAAGAAAATTCCTTGATCACTTTGCAACGCATGAGCATCATCATATTCATGCATGAGCAAATGCTCAATGATCCATGACCAAATGTTACTACCTTCTTCACAAATATTGAATGCATCATAAGGATGAACAAAAAAGGGCACAAATATGTTCATCTTTGGTTTCAACGGACATGATTAAAAATAAATATATTTTTCCAATCAATAGTGACAGGGCAAGAGAAAGTGAAACCGTAATGTTACTGCTTGCTCTTGGCCACCATTGCCTCTTGCTATGGCTACATTTACCAAAATTTTCCGAGCTTTCCTCTCTTTGGAGCTTAGGTGATCACGATGCTACCAATATAACTTTTGAACTAAATTGTTTAACACTCAAGCATTTCAAGCTTGTTCCCTTTTAGCTACAATTGCTAGTGGTCTTGGTCTTGGTGGTTGTCATCTTGCATTTCTTGTGCTTGCAGCTATTCACGACCTTCTTGGTCGTGGTCCTCATGTTAATCATCATTTTCCTTTTCTTCCCTTTTGGTTGCAACTATTAGTGACCATCCTAGTTGTTATGATCTTGATCTTGGTGGTTTGAGTCTTGCATCTCTTGTGTTTGCATCTCTTGCAACTGCTCATAACCCTTGTGGTCATGGTTCTCATGTTGATTGTCATCTTCCTTTTCTTCCCTCTTGGTGGTAATTGTTAGCAATTCTCTTGGTTGTTGTGATTTTGATTTTGGTGGTCTAAGTCTTGCATATCTTGTGTTTGTATCTCTTGCAACTGTTCATAACCCTCATGGTCGCAGTTTTCATGTTGATCATCATCTTCCTTTTCTTCCCTCTTGGTTGCAGCTGCTAGCAACCCTCTTGGTTATTGTGATCTTGATCTTGGTGGTCCAAGTTTTGCATCTTTTGTGCTTCCAATTGCTCACAACCCTCTTGGTCGCGATGTTCATGTTGATCATTGTTTTTTTTCTCCTTCTTAATTGCAATTACTAACAACCATCTTGGTCATCGTGATCTTGATCTTGGTGGTTTGAGTTTTGCATCTCTTGTGTTTGCATTTTTTGCAATTACTTGTGACCCTCCTAGTTGCAATCCTCATGTTGATCGTCATCTTCCTTTTCCTCATTCTTGGTTACAACTTCTAATGACCATCTTGGTTGTCATGATCGTGATCTCAGTGGTCCAAGGCTTGCATCTTTTGTGCTTACAATTGCTTATAACCTTCCTGGTCATGGTCTTCATGTTGATCATCATTTATTTTTCTTCTTTTTTGGTTACAACTATTAACGACCGTCCTGATCATCATGATATTGATCTTAGTGGTCCAAATCTTGCATCTCTTGTGCTTGCAACAATTCATGGCCCTCATGGTTATGATCCTCATGTTGATCATCATTTTCCTTTTCCTCCCTCTTGGTTGCAGTTGCTACTAACCCTTTTGGTTATCGTGATTTTTATATTCATGGTCTTGGTTGTAGTTATTGGTGATCCTCCTAGTTGTGGTCTTGGTTGTAGTTAGTGGCAATCCTCCTGGTTATGGTCTTAGATGTAGTTATTGGCGATCCTTTTAGTTGTGGTCTTGGTTGTTGTCGCTTGTGATCCTTTTGGTTGCAACTAATGGTGATCCTCCTAAACCCTACCCCGCCTCTTTGTTCTAGTTTTTCGATAGAATGAAGCAAGTGCACTACAATGTGACCATAAGCAAACAGTTTAACTTTTGCTTATAACCTTACCTCCCATTGTGCTGGAGTAAACCTTGAAAATATTATAATTGGAATGATTTCAAGTCCTTGTGCAGCCTAAGAAGCTTGTAGATGTTCATGTAGGTTGCCATGTTTCTTTGACAATTGTTACAGACCAATTGTATTCAAAATCTATTTTTACACTTTTGGTAGTTACACATTAAGATGCCCATTCATCTACAATGAGGTAAATTGCAAATTTTCAAACCTTATTTTACTCCCTTTCCTTGTGATGTGTTTCCCTAATTACCTTTGCAACTGCTTTCTCCATAGCCTTCTTATGCATGAGTACTAAGTATTTAACATCAGTCATGATATGAAACTACAAGTAGTCCACTAATGGGTCCTTTCCTTTGGTTTGTTTTGTAACTAGATAAGGGAATGACAACAACTAGTGCATTTTCATGGTATCTTGAATCAAGTTCAAAGAAACATATTCTTTTTGGACTTGCTATTGATTAAAGTTATCTAAATTTATTACCAAGTTCTCTTTTGCATTATTTTCTGTCATGGGAAGGCTATGAAGTTATTTACATAATAACGTTGTGTAATATTTAAGTTTAGGTTATAACAACATGGGCCTGATTAGTGAATTAATTTGTGTCTTTTGAGGAGATTTGTGGTAGCAGCTTCCTTTCCATATTGTTGCTCACATTCACCTTGATCACCCTGGTCCTAACCATCTTATGCATGTTTTCCTTCATCCTATTCACCCTAGCCTTGATCATCTTGTTCTTTTAATGTGTTGTTTGTTCCATTTTCTTCATTTCTTGGCCCTATTATGTAGAGGTTTGAAGGTTGAAATTTGTTGTTCATTGCATTTGGATTTGAAGGCCATATACCTGTTACTTTAAAACTAGACTTGATATTCCTTTTTGTCAACGCTTGCTTTAAAGCCTAGTCCACCCATCCAGCCAAAATAATATTGTCTGGTTTAATGTAATTTCTATTGGCCATCGTTGCATCCCTAACCTTTTGAAATGCAATTTTAAATGGTTTAAAACAAGAAACATCCAATGGTTGAAAGGCATGAGAGGTATGCGCAAGTAAAATTATCATGTCCAATCCAAACTCATGGGCTTGTTCTATTGCTTCTAGGGTTACGTGGCTACCATGGCTATCTAAAATTAGTAAATGTTGGTTGGTTATAGACATTCCACTTGGAATAACCCGCTTAAAGAAAAATAAAAATTCCTTAAACAAAAAAAAAATTCATTCATGCCTTCTTTTGCATAGCCATGCATGTACTTAACTTGCATAACTTAATGTAATTGTTTCTCAATCATTCCCACCTGCTGCACTGATAATGCAATGTATAATCAACCATCCCTAAAATTTTGGGATGTTATTATAAATTGCATTAAACCTTTTCTTGGCCAACATTCGTGCTTTTGCTTGTTTGCATACATGTACACATGTTTCATCATTGTTCCATATGTGATCAGAAGGGTATTGATGTAAATTATACAATGACGCCAAGTTTGTGTAAATTTGCTACAACAAGCAGTTGTCAAACCTTGTGCTCTACACATCTCAAGTCCTTTAGCTTGCCTTATGACCACATTTGGATGTTGATTCTTGAACCATTGCCACCAAGTTTTTCGAGGTATGCCATCTTGGAATGGTGTCACCATTATTTGAGTCATTTTTGTAACCTTTAGCTTAAGTTGGTTTAGTAATATTGACAAGCCACACTCCCCCATTGCTAAAGTTCATTCATAGATTGTTGCATCTTCCTTTTTTGTCAACACTCTTGGTGGCCCCATTTTCCTGCTCTACTTGCATCCATTTAGATGGTCTGAAAGAGAGCTTAGAGGTATGTGAAATATTCGACTAGCCCCTTATAAAAAACAAATACGTTTTTCAATTGGTTCCACAACTTCCTTTAGAGTTTCACTTGTCCATTTGCCCTTCATTAATGTTGCAAGACACTAACTAACTTAGGCTGCTTTTTGTATTAAGGTTTTGTCAGGTTCAATAAGCATGATTCTAGGTTCTAGGGGCATGTTCTCCTTATTGATTGGCCTTGTGGTGCAATTCTTTTGTCTATGAGGCACGATTTGTATCATTTTTCCCTCCTAGCTTTAACCTCCAAAGAGTTGGAAGTTCAAAGTTAGGCCCTAATAAAGGTACACCTCTTAACTTTTTGAATTCAACCCAAGAAGATAAGAAATGAATCAGAGCTAGAAAACTTACAAGTGCATGCTCCCAAAGGAACCTGGTAGATGTAATGAATTTATGAAAATCCTTAAAAAATTTCCACATTGATGTGACATCCATTGTTTCTATGTAGGCTATGGGGTTGAACTTCTTGTTGCATTGTGCTTGAGCTTGTGGGAATTTGGTATGTCTTGGCCATGCTTGGACTTTAGAATTTCCTTTTGCATAATGTTCAAATCGACAAAAAACACAGATATTTCTTATACCTTTCTACATAGATATGGTCTATGATTTTTATCCTCACATTTGGTCTAGGGGTTGGTATTGCTACTGTTTGTTTTATTAGCTCCTTGTTTCTGATCATATTTTCCCCATGTGCATTTAACTTGGGATATTTTAGATTTGAATTCCCTCTATTTTTTAGCTCCTTGTTTTTTATCAGATCCTCCCTCTCTGCATCTAATCCTAGCCCTGATTTTGAACCTTGACCTTGTTCTATCTCTACTTTGACATGTGCCAAAGGTGTTGTTTCTACATTCAAATTTGAATTCCTTCTATTTTTCAATTTTCTTTTTCTGATCAAATCCTCTTTGTGTGCAATTACCTTTAATCCCAACCCTGATCTTGAACCTTGCTCTATCTTTACTTTGACATGTATAAAAGGTGTTGCTTTTACATTTAGATTTGAATTCCCGCTTAGGTGTTGCTCCTCTCCGTGTTCTACATGTAGACATGTTAACAAGATTGCATTAGGAACTAGGAGCTCTAAAAAATATTGTAGCTCATCCTCTATGTGCTTTGGTAGGGAAGACATACTTGTTATAGATGTTATCTAAAAGTTTTGCCCAGTTCTATTAAAGTTACAACCAACTTGTTGTTTTCTCCAAATTTTGGGTGGAAAATCAAAATGCTAAACTTGGGGGGAAGCTCATCCTTTCGCATGTTAATAAATGGTGCATTTTCCCAATGTGTGCTCTATGTGAATTTTAAGGTTTAGAGTTGTGTTCTTTAATGATGAGTTGCAATTCTTTTAATGTGCAAGTCCCCACCCCTAAACCAAACCCTCAAACCCTTGTACTTGTTCCATACAACACCGATTGCAAAACCCTAACAAATTTGCAAAGTGAAAAAGTGCTCAAAGTTGGCAAATTATAAAAAATAAAATAAAAAATCTATTCACAAAAACACCCATCTCCGAACGACCAACACCAGCACCACACACATGGGTATTTATTGTTGGGTCAAGCAAGCATGCACAACTATTCATCTTGATACCCTCTACTAGCACACACCATAATCCTTAAAGGCACTCAATGTTTTTTTCAAAGCATTTTGGAACTACTCCCTACACCAATCATAGAAGAGCACCCCTGAACAACAAAGGCCAAAAATCTGAACAGTAGAAAAAAAAAAAAAAAACAGAGGCAAAACCCATACAAAGAAAATAAAAAATAATGGATAAATCTCTGGAAAAAAAAATTGGGACAATGTGTACCAAACAGAAAAAAAGGTGGGGAAGAAGAAACCCAACC
>Ga0116231_10008085_pt1 | contig 18709 bp, 12 predicted proteins | sample S1TSphgellanicum_2_FD_89695 | JGI IMG/M metagenome (GOLD analysis project Ga0116231, IMG submission 89695) | Host-associated microbial communities from peat moss isolated from Minnesota, USA - S1T2_Fd - Sphagnum magellanicum MG | ecosystem: Host-associated > Plants > Peat moss > Unclassified...
AGATAGTCATTGTGTGTGATCTTGGGTGCTGTTTACATGTGTTCTAAGTCGGCCTATTAAGGATCTCTGGTAGGTATTCCTGAACAGAATCACTGTTACATAAGGTTTAAGAATGGATGGAAGCCAGGTCTCAGACTGGAAATCTGCTGAGGGAAAATCTGCATGGTTATTACAGTATGAAGATTCCAGAACAAAAGTTGACGAAGTTGTGGAGGTGGATGAGAACTCTATTGTTGAGAAGGTTTGTACGGATAGAAAGAAGGATAAAGCTTGGAGCATCCTGCTAGGTTCAAGGACGCACATCTTTGTATGCCTTTGAAAAGGGTTTAGATTTTAGGGCTTATGGTCTTGCGGATTTGCACTTTAATTTGCAGCATCATGTTATTCAAATGTCTGATCTGTCAGTGGCGAGATAACCGGATTGTGCAAATGAGTTTTGCGCTTTTGTGTCGCGAAAGATCTCGACTTTGTGGATGAAACAGACATGCAATCGGACAGGCACCCACCGCAAGAAGAAGGACCGATCTCTTCGATGCCTAGTCGCGGATCGTTAGCTCCGTGTGTCCGTCCGGTTACGAGATCGATTGCCCTCATTGTTCCCGCCAAAACACTTGCCAGGATCTTCTTAGTGGTTTGCAATTCGAGCTTTCCGGCAACAGATGATGCAAACCTTTGGTAGAGTTCTGTCTCCTCTGTTGACTCTGACTGTGTTTCATCTCATCAGTGTTGTCATTAGCAGCTAATGCAGATGTGATTCAGCTAGAGCATCGAGCAAGCGTTAAACATGGCTGCTGCGGATGCTTCGACTTCGGATACACGGATCTTAATCGCACATTGTAAAGTCTATCCTCTTTTCCGGTCTGTCGGTCATTTCCTTCGATACACACAACTGTATATGTGTTTCCGATATTCTTGTGTCACTCTCTTCGTTCATGATTTGCCAACATTTCGTTTACCAGTTGTTCCTGGATAGAAAGCATTGAGCTCTGAGAAAGAGAGGGTCTATAACGGCCAAGACAGGCTCTTCTGATCACGGTTTTCTTAGCAGTATCCGAAGCCATTGTTCTCGTCGTGAAACCTGTGGCGATTTTTGCATTTCACGCTCAAGCGTTCTTCAAAAGATGTTGAAGGTCGGACTTCTTGTGGAGTTGCCAGCTGCTTTCTGACGCAAAATTGGGGTGTGTGTGTGTGTGTGTGTGTGTTAGGTTCATCTTGGAAGAACCAGGAACAAAATGAATCTCAGTGCAAGCTAGTGCATCTAAAAAACCCCAAGTCTGGTAAGTTCTTGTCGCATGTTCCTCAACAGGTTCTCATTCTTCACAGTGCAGGCCGGTTTGCATTTGACAAGAAGAGAGTACCGTAAATATTCACTGAAAGCTTTGTTGCTACATTTTTCACACACTTTGACGCTGGCCAATCTAGTTGTGCTCTCTCTCGATCTTTATTGCAATAGATCCTTAAGGATTTGAAGTTTTTGAGACTGCTCATGGGGCCGATGTTGCATATCGATGCACACTTTTGTGCTGCCATAAACATGTATATCAGTCAAACTAGTTTGTGATCACTCTTGGTCTGCATTGCAGTAGATCCTTATGATTTGAAGTTCTCAGATTGTTTTTGAGGTTTTGAGTCTTATGTGCTGATTTACCTCTGCATTGAGTATTATGATTTCCATTGCTCTTGTTTGCCATCTTCTCTGTCTCCATTACATTTAGTAAGAATCACTTAAGAGCAGGGGGCTATGACCATCCTTAAAAACTGCAGAACTCTTTTTCACTTGTGCAGGCATATGCACAAGTTCAAAATGAGGGGTTATTTGGAATGCTTTTGTGAATTCACATGCAAAAGTTTTGTTTGAAATGATTTAGACTGCTACAGCTGAGAATCAAGGATTGACTCAAAGCTGGAATTATGAATTTTGTTTGTTCTTGTTCACAACATAATACCTCTTGTCAGATATTCAGGCACAGCTACTTGCTACCTGGTGGCACCTGATGGAAGGCTACAAGAGCTTCACTGGTTCAAACAGAACTATGCTGCATGGTTCATAGGTGACTTTGTCTGTTCAGGTGAGTGACAGATGCTAGATCTAATAGAGTTTAATGTTTCAAGCTTTGTGTCTTCACCCCATTTTTGCTCTTGAATTGCTTGAAATGACATTCCTCTTTCAGTTTCTCTGACTTGGAATGTATCTTGCATTTTGTGATGCCATTTGCATGCTTTTGATGTGTGTGGAGATGAAGAGTTGCAAGCCTGAGATGGTCATAGAAGTTACTGTTGGTGGTCAATGTAGATGGGAGCCTTTATATTGCATCACCAGTGGATCCCATATATATGATATTGCCAATCCTGGAACAAGTGCGAATGAAGGCAAGGACTTCACCTGCTTGAAGTTATTTCTTTGGATGTGATGTTCAGCATGCATCTTTCATTTCCTTGCTCATGTGATGTGGTTCTTCTTCAGCTATGGGAGGATGTAAGATGTGTTAAAACCTTTTAGAGTGAGATCAAGAAGAGATATGGCAACTGAAAGGCTGCTACACCAACAAGATGAAGGATGTCTGGACCTATGTTGCCATAATGTAGTTTGTAGGTGACTGTGTTAGTTATGTATCAAAATTGAAGCTCTTCCCTTCAGTTTAATGTTGGGCTTGGTTGTTGCCATCACTGCCTTGAGAGAATTTCGTTGTTAAATTTGGACGATCTCTGCTCAGGAATGGCTCAAAATTCCTGCTCTCTTGACTTTCAGGCTCAAGATATGCAGGCAGATGGGCTAGATTTCAAGCCAAATCCATTTGGTCAACACACCCTGTATTCCTGATCAAGCTGTTAAGTTCTAAAGCATGTTTAGCTACTAGTTCTGAGATGTTGTGGCTTTGAGCAGAAAGGAGATGACATGGGAAAGTTCAGGGCCTTGGATGAAATTATGTATGTGGATGGTTTCCCAGGCTACGTGCATCTGCTTCCAGTGCTTGCATCATGCCTTGAGCTCATTTGTGAATCACGAGGTCATTGTCTTCTTTTCCATCTGTTCAGTTCCTATTAGCTCAGCTGGAGGTGAGGCAGCTTCAAGATCTGATAGTTCTATTCAGATGAGAGAATATGTGCTTACTGCTCCTCGGTGCTTTGTTAATGTGCCTTGTCAACTGCATTTCCCAAGGAGACTCTTGGTGTGCAGTTATGTGAAGTTCTTTCCTGTTTGAAAAGTATTTGGATAGGAAGACTCTGAGCCAATTATTTCTGCCAAGGCCAGCATCTTGGGCTCTAGTATGTGTATTCTGGATTTTGCTAATCATTAAGCAGAGAGGGACACATCACCTGCTCCTCCTGATTCTGGTTGCAGAAGTTGGGCAGGACAAATATTACAGACTTGATGATAGCAAGGTGCTAGCTTGGCTTTGCTGCAAGGTAAAGGAGAATGCGGGTTATTGCTCTTGTTTTCTGTCCAATTTTGCTCACAAATGTAACAAGATGAAGTTGATTTGAGCAACCAACCTGTATTGCATGAGATGGGGACATGCTGACGAATATGTGCAATTCATAAGAGAGCTAATAGTAGTGCTGAAAGTAGTGCCATGTCCAGTGGATGACCAAGCTAACGAAGGGTCTATGCATACAAACCTCAAAAATTACATTTGTTGAAGCCAGATGTTACTAGAGCCATCACCAACAACTTGAAAAGAGGATAGCACATATGTTATTTTCCTCTTGGTTCCTTCTGTTGATGGACATTGCGCTGGGTCTTGTGGGCTTATTGTGTTTTGACTTGTCTTTTGCAGGTCAAATGTACATCTGAGGCTTTACGTTCCTCTTCAAACAAATACTTCTCTGGACTCAGTGAAGAGGACTTAAGTGAGTATCCAGTTTTATTGATCATGTGAGAAGTATGCATGCACTTGGCTGTGGAACATGAATTTATTACAAGGGATATTTCATTGAGATAGTTGTCATCATGGCTGTCTTTCCAACATTACCAGTCTCGTTACTCAGTATGTTGGTTAATGTATGGCATTAAACTCAGCCTTCTTCTAGAAGTAATGAAGTCAGTGTGGATGTTGTGGTAGCTGGTCACTACCATGCATGTTGCTGTTGATGGTCACTGGATGTGTGTGTGTGACTGTCACTTTTGTTAAACCTCTCCTCAGTCTTTTTCCTGTTTTTTAATTTGGGGTCTCCTTCTTCCTCCCTCACATGTTGGATCTGAAAACTATAAAACATTGTTATAGGGTCATCCCTCAACTTGATTCAGGTTGATGTAGTTCATAAGTATGCAGAAGTTTTCAGTACCTACAAAGATATTTGATGGCATGTTACAGATATCAGTCTTGGTTGCAAATTCAATGGTAGTCAGGATTTCCCTTTGACAACTCTTTGTTCTGTATGTTGCTGTTGCAAGGCTTAAACCCACCAGTAAGTAGTTCCAGTTGACATGGTTGCTCTGTCTTTTGATTTGTTAACATTGCTGGACTGATGTTTGAACAGAAGTGTATGTAGTTGGACTCTTGGGAGAATATTTGAAAGTGGATCCATGGCTGAACATGCTCTGCCAATGCATGGGGTAAGAAAAGTCCCAGACATTGGTGCTTTCTTCTGGTTTTTATGGAACTAAATCTCTCATTGGTACAATAGCAGCAGGCTTTGAAGACACTGGCTCTCAGCCCTTGCATAAAAATTCAGATTAGTTGTGACTCTTAAGCTTATCTGTCATCTTTGTTACTGCAGCTGGTTGGTATCTTCTTCCCACCTGTGGTCATGGCAAGTTGGAAAGAATTCAGTACAATGAACATTCTTGGTTTTTAAAAATTTCACACCTTTGTCATGATGTGCTAGTGAGAGATGCAAGAGATTAAAAAGATTCCTTTGTCCTGGCAGCTTAAGCTGTAATCAGGATCTGACTAATATGGTTGTGGGCTGTGATCTAGAGTGGATTTGGAGGCCTCCAAAAAGGCAAGATTGACTACCATATCCAATGTACAACCAATGTACCCTGAACAAGCAAGCTTGGTACGTTGACACAGAAAGTATTATCATAAGCAGTTAAGAAACAGCCATATCTCATTCAACATGGAGGTCCAATCTTTCCTTTAGTTTGATGGGCATTATCATGGATATTGTGATTATCGTGCAATGCAGCAAATGAATGATGCTGATAGTTTGTTCTTGCTTGAATTTCCCTGGTGTTACAGACAAACAAGCATCCTGGCCAAAAGGCCAATGGGAAAACAATTTCATCAAAGAAAAAGTCTCAACCAGGAACACAGAAGATCACAAGCTTTTTTGCAAGGCCTCGCTAGTATGGAGTGATGTGACATGAATAGAATGAGTGACTCCAACTTGGTGATCTTCATGGAGTAATGAGGTGTCTTCCCTAGGTAGCTACATGGTTCTTGCCACATTGAGCAAACTATTGCTTATTGATTAGATGCAGTCATCTTCAAACTGGCGAAGCTTCCTAACATCTGAGTTGATCAGGATGTCACACATGTTGGCAATGTTTGTTGGAGGACTCTATTGTTGGGTGATGTTGATGAGCAGGTTGAAACTTTCTAATTAGATAAGGTCTCATTTAATTGATTTCATTTACAAGGTCATAAGAAGAAAATTCAAATTCTTAAAGAAAGTTGTGCGACTGTGAGCGTAGCAATTCAATCAAGTTGTTCAAAGTGCCATTTTGGACAAGTCGATTTTGACATGGTCAACTTGACTAGTGGTCTATTTGAGATGATAAACTCATTTTTGATTTTTAAGATCATATATAATTACATGGCTGGAGTTTGGTAGAGGCATGAGATATTATGATCTCAAGGCCTTAGTTGAAATTTGGATTGCAGCTGGTATAAACATAAACCCTGCACTCTTGGTTGTAGCAACACCAAGGTAGGGTAGTGGTGTGGATTGCAGATATGGCAGAGAGAGGAGGTAATGAAGAGAGCCAAGAGCCTTTCTCACAGGGAGAATATGCAGGAGATTGAAGTGCCAGGAGTGCAGCCCTGCACCCTGACCCTGCATATGAGCAGCACACGCAAAAGGCATAAAAAGCCTACTTATCTTTTAGAGCTAGCAGGAAATGAGCCAATTGGTCTTCCCTTTCTACTCTCTCCTCACATGATTGACCATAGTCTATGCCCTTCCCATTGTCAATCTTCAAAGGCAAAGATATAATCAATCTATCAAGTCTGCCTAGCAATTTTTGCAATGATTACATGATCCTGGAGTTGAAGCCAGCAAACTTGCAGACTTTCCCAAGTCTGAATTGGTTCCTCTATTTGAGATATCCCATAGTTCAGGTCTAAGTCCAGAATGACAAGGAGAAACAGGCAAAAGCTAAATGCTTCAAAGTGGCTTACACAATGGATAATGCTGGTGCTTGTACTGGCTTGATGGTCATTGATGCCAAACCACTGATTTGGAAGATATTTGAATAGAACTGTCTCAGGCTCAAGTAAGAGAAGAAGCTTGTGTACAGGTCAGGGGATGAATTAGTGGTTAACCCGCTCCTGCAGATAAGGCTTACAGTTTACATGTTTAAATACATGGGAGTCAGATTTTTGGACTGAATTCCAAAGCTTGGCCAATCAATGAATGGCAAACTTTATGAATATGCAGTAAGTTAAACTGTTTTCTGTATCCAGCCTCACCAAACACTTGGAAGAAAAGATTTAGTCAGAAGTGACTTCTCATTCCTAGTTGTAGAGGTGAGGTAATCAGACCAAATTGTAACCAGGAAAAATGGTACGAACTCTTGCATGGAAAGAGAGTTATGACAGCAGTAGATTTTGTTACCTTCTCTGCCTGTGTGATCACACCACTGTAAAGCATCTGAGAAGAACTTCTCTAAAATCCAGACTCTACAATCCATTCGTGACCTGCCAAAACCACAATCAATCGTGAGAATCATGTAAGACATGCATAGGCATTCAATTTTCTTCTTGTCCTGGATGATGTTCACATTCTGACACAATGAGAAATGACTCAATAGATTGACTTTTGCTTGCACAAATATTGTTCTATTGCATATAAAATGATGCATCTACATTCAACAAGCTTCTGCAAGGAGAGGCACTTGACATCTCCCATTCATTCAATTGAGGTTTGTTTGCACAAATACTGTTTTGTTCCCATATAAAATGATGCATTCAAATTCAACAAGCTTGCAAGAACAGACGCTTAACTTCTTCATTCATTTGATTGAGGTTCATTTGGAGAAATATTGTTTTGTTCCATGCAAAAATGATGCATTCAAATTCAACAAGCTTGTGCAAGAAAATGTTCCACTTTTCACATTTCCTCAACAGGGACAATTTTTTGAACAAAGAAGGATTTGGTGGCAGATACCAAGATCATGCACATCATATTTGGCTCCTCTTGCCACTACAATTTGTATTCATTGTCACATCAAAGAACATAGCACTTTGGTGCAAGCATCATCTCAAGAGTTTTGGTCACTACCTCCTAGTATGTGTTTAATTGTTCAGATGCATCCAAGTGGTGATTTGCAAGTTACATGTTTGTTGTTTATCCCCTTCATGGACAGATATAGGTAGACCTATCATTCAACATCTTGATGAATGGAAAGTGGTTAGTATAAAAGATTTTAGATTAGTGGATTTCTTGAATTACATCACAAACTTATTAGGTTTCATGAGTTTCTACAAATTTTGTGCGAAATTTGGTTTTCATAGGTTTGTACAAAAATCGCATAGTTTTATATAAAATTACATCACGATAATTGCATAGATTTAGTTAATATATACTTCACATCAAACTATAGTAATTAAAGAAGATATATTATTTATATATAAAATATGTATGTCTATTTTTTGTGCCAATTTTACATTTTGAAACCCATGAATTTGGCACAAACATATTGTTTTTACAAATTTCACATGGATTCTATTGAAATTTCGTAATATTGAAAGTTTGTGATGAAATCTTCTATTTAATCATTCTTGCCTTTCTTTTTAACCTTTCTCTTTATACTAACATTTTAGGATGGTATTCCTATTTCAAGATCATTCCCATGCATTATATCTTTGGGTTATCACCTCCAATATAGTATCAAAGCTAGGGGATTAGAAAGGAAAGGAATTCAATATTTCAAAACTAAGAAAGAGGAAAAGGAAAAGAACTTGCCACAAGAAGAATCATGGTAGAAGTAAATGAAGGTGGAATGGAAGAAATTGGATGTCATAAAAATCATAGAAAACTCTTCAAGCCTTTTCAATCTCCTCATAGTTTTACCTTCAAATTTTACATCTTTATTCCCAAGTCCAACTATCTTGAATGAAGTTTTGAATTATTTTGTTTGGCATTCATAATGATAAACTTGTTGTAGAAAGAAAATATTTGGAAGTTTGTTCAATTTCTCAAGATATCTTTACCATGGCTACTAAGAAAGAGAGTAAAGGTCCTTGAAGTCTCAAACGCAATTAACCTATCAATCAAGAACTCAATCATACCATTCATTAAAAAATTAATTGATATTGGTTTGATAATAGAATTTTTGGTAAATGTGTCTTATGATGGACCAAAAATGGCATGATAGGCATCCATTCTACAAATTTTTTAATGTTGTCACCACCTTCAAAATAATTTACCAATTAGAAATTAAGTTTTTGTAAGAACTATGTGTTGTATACCTATTATAATACATTATATAACACTTTCAATGAAAACACTTGAATCAAATTCAAAATTTTCATATTGAAAAGGACTTAATAAAAATCTATGAATTATAGCCTTCCAAAAAGTTCTTAAATGCCTATTTTCATTTGTAATGACATCTTCCACAAGAATTTTAATTTCCCTTTTGACCATACAACTTGTGGCAAAACATAAAATTTAAACAAATTATTTCTTAAACCAAGATCTATATGAATCCTTTTATAAATTTTGGAACTATGATCCAATTTGAAACAATAGTTTAAAAGTCCCGCCTAACCCAAAAATGGACATATGGTTTTTCTCTTTCAATATGTTATTCCTATGACAATATAAATTTTAAATATGAATTTTTTTTTACAAATTTCATTATCAATTGAACTTAGGAAGCATTATCTAGTTATAGGGTTTGGAGTTTTGCATTGTGATGCAAAAGAAAAGGACATCATAATGTGCACTTACCCAAAACATGCGTAGTAAGAAGCATCAAAACAAGGATATCTATAGTTTTAAATGGATCTAAAGTTAGAGGAAAGGGTCTTTATAAATTAGAAATTGAGTCTTTGAAAAATTTAGAAGTGAATGTCATATGTGACGATCTCAACGAATTTGAGGATCCAATCATAAAAAAAAGTATCCTATGGCATCAACAATTGGGAGATCTCAATTTGAAGCTCTCCACTAATTGACTAACCAACAAACAAAAAACCTTTAGAGCGTTGAAATTACCAAATATTTATTCAATTTGTGAAGTATGTTTGAGAGGGAAACAAGTTAAAAATAAGTTTCCTAAGGCCAACAAGTGAAGAACAAAACATATATTAGACTTCATTCACAAAAATGACCCATTCAACATCAAATCATTTGGGAGTTTGCTATTTCATCACATTCATTGATGATTTGAGTTGAAGGATTTAAATAAAATGTCTAAAATCCATTAAGCTTCTAAAGCTTTGAAAATGAAATTGATAGAAGGGTAAAAAAAATTATATTTGACAACAAATGAAAATATAAATTAGTTGAATTCAATAACTTCTATTGTAGACAAAGGATTATAAGGGAGTTACCTAAGTTCCCACCTAAATAAATCAACATAGTTGAGCAAGAAAATATATCACTTTTAGAAATTTGTGATGCATTGTGGCTAAAGGAAACCTTCCCAAACAACTGGGTTGACTTGATGAATTCTACATGGTTTTTACAAAACTAAAGACTATTAAAAAAAAGGTGTAAAGAACACCAATAGTGGAGGTCTTCACCAAGAACAAACTTGATCTATCAAACCTAAAAGTGTTAGGAACAAAGGCTCCCATCCATGTTCTTAACATTGAGTGAAACAAACTTAAAAATAGATCTAGGTTAAGGTTATTCATGTGGGAATTGATGAATGTCACATTTTATAAATGCTACATATCAAATCCCAAAGAGGTGATTACATCTTGGGACATGGTAGTCAATGAATTTGCTCAATTATTTGAACCCAACTTGGAGATGTTTTTGTAGAAGGATCATGAAAGATGAACATCACCAAAAACAAATTGCAAATCTTGCTCCCCACAATGACTGAACTACCAAATGAAGGAGGGTAATAGGACCTATTGCATAATATATAAAGAAATCAAGAAGAATTTGATTTGGCCACATAAATGTCAACATGGGTGAAAGCACATTATAGTGGCCAAAAATGTTGTCACAAATATTGTTTTTAGAAACTATGTGATTTTCAACCTCCACCAAGCTAATATTAAAATATTTTTTCATAAATTATACTTAAAATAAGGTAATTCAATTGCCAAATAATATAATTGTCACAAGAAATTACATTTTTTGATTGATATTAAATGATTAAAAAAATACATTTATGAAAATTAATATATGTACCTATATACTACAATAATATTCTTAAAATGATTCAAATGATTACAACACTTGATGAAATACTTAGTCATATATTGAATATGAGTTGATTGTATCATTTCAATTCCATATGAAAAGTTATACTCATGTGATTTCACAAAAAACATTTGGATGAATTTCTCATTCAAACAAACATAATTATGTTGAAAAAAAGATTGTTGAAAATTTACTTTAATTTGAAAGCTAACAAGAATTATGTTGGAGGCTTTTGTATCAAAATCCATTTTACAATGTGTTTATTAAAATGCTAAATGTAATTTTAAAAAATTGCCCCAAAATTAATAATACAAATGTAGTAAAACAAAACATTTTCTTGCCTAAAGTGACTTTTTAAAGTGTGCTTTCACCCATTCAAGTGAGTCTTTTGCAAGTTAACAAACTTATATTAGTGTATTAACACAAAAAATAGAGAAATATGCACAGTTATTAGGGAGATTTACTAAAATCAAAATCTCATTAGTTTAGTTAAAAAATTATTTGAACAAAATAAAAAATTATGGACAAAAACTTATATTCTTTGAGATAGTTAATGATAGTAGATGAAGAAAAGTTGTGAAAAAAGATATGGAGTCTATCACAAAAAACTACATTTGGTCATTGACAACATTACTTCCAAGACACAAGGCCATTTGTATCAAGTGGAATTACAAAATCAAGAAGAGGAAAACTAGTTCTTCACATTAACTATAAAACCCATCTTTGTAATTCAAGGACTTGAACAAATATTTGGCATTGAGAATCAACACATGTTTTCATTTATATCTCAATGGATTATAATAAAAATGGTCACTTCTATTCCAACCTCCCACTTGGATGGAAAGTTTATGGGTCACATGTCACATCAACATTTTTGAATGGCAAACTTGAAGAATAAGTGTACATGAAACAACCATGGGCATAAACATGGTAAAATATGCCAATTGGAGACATTTGTTTGTTTGGAAAGTATCCATAAAATATATTTTAATGTATTGAATCCATGAATATTATTTAAATCAATGATCAACAATATTATGCAATGAAGTTCTTTGATTTCATTGCATAATATTGAAGAAACACATGTTTTAATATGCATTTAAGTACATTTTTTTGAAATGCAAGTATAGAAAGTACATGTCACAGTTTTGCAAAATTGAGTTACAATTACATGAAAGTACAACATCAATTATAATTATTATACTTTCAAGTTGATGAAGGCCTAATATGTATGGATATAGTTTCAACTTTTCATATTCTAGTCATAATCTATTAAAGTTTTAATGTAAAGTTATTTTGAAAAATTTGAATAACCAACCAATTTTAAACATACTTTTCATCCATTTTTCTTATATATAAATTCCTCAAACTTTATGTACAACTTATAATAAACACAATAAAATGTTCTATGATTTCAAAATGCAATGTAAATAGGTTTTTAATATCTTTTTTCATGTTAATGTTGAAAAGAGATTATTTTGAAATGAAAATTTTTAGACTACTTTTTTGACATACTTTATCATGCTTGGAACCCCATATAGATTTGTTTGATAGGTTCGTGAAAACCTAGTATGCAATGTGCAAGTCAATGCACAAAATGTTGTACAATTTCAACCAAACACCCCAAGCTTGGAAGTTGGTTCAAAAGGATTGAATGTACTTAAATATTTAAAATATAATTAAAAGCATTCACAATTAAAATCTTTACCTTAAAAAAAAGGATAAACTAATCCTAGTCATATTGTGTGTTGATGACCTATTCATAACAAGAAACCACACAACAAGAGTCAATCAAATCAAGTCCAAGCTTCTAAACTGATTTGAAATTACAATTTTGGGAATGGATTCAAAATACTTTAGCTTGGAGCTTGGATAAGGACCTAAAGGAATTATTCTCCATCAAAAAACATACACCAAAAATCTCATTATCAACTTCAAGATGATGGGTTTCAAGGTCCAACTAAAAACAAAAATTTCTAAAATAAAAAGTTGAAAATTTTGGTGGGAAAAATTGTTTACTATGATTATCTTCTTATATGTGTAAAATTTCATGAACAAATTTTTATTAAAACTAATATTTTAAAAACTTTTTGTTACAATTACAATGATGTTTCAAAATCCTGCAAATCAAAATAATATTTTGTTAAACAATTTTAAAACATTCATATATGCATCAATTCCACAATATAATTACCATTAAGACATAAACCATCATCTAGTGCAAATTTTCATCACATAATATTTTCCAAATATTCATGTATCAAACTTGGACAAGTACTCAAAACTATTCGAACTATGAGAAATTTTGCTTACATTGCAACATGCATCCACCCAAAGCTCCCAAGAGGCTCACCTCCTAGCAACCAAATCTATCTTGAGATACCTAAAAAGCATCACTAATAAGATTAATGTATTAGAGGGGAGGAAAAACAGACCTCATAGGGTTCAGCGATGTCAATTTGAATGGAGACCCGGATACAAGAAAATCAGCAAGCGGCTTTATTTTCAAAACTGGAATTACTCCAATCACTAGAGCAACAATACAAACGAAAAACAAGGGACAATAACTTTCTTTTGAATAGAGTTAGAGTATAAAGCTCTCATGAAGGCAACAAAAGAAACAAAATGGCTCCAAGATTTACTTAGAGAACTCGAAGTCTCTTACAACTCTCATGTACCTATCTACTGCAATTTCGAGAACTACATGAAAGAATCTCCAAAAAATCGGTGTACCATTGCAAGATGAAACACTTTGCCATTCACTTGCCGTACGTGCAGCATCTTACAAAAAAAGAAGAATACAAGTTCTCCAAGTCTCATCTGCTCAACAACCAACAGATCATGCTTTGAGTTTTGACCGACGTCCTTGAGAAATCCAAGTTCATACATTACAAACACCTATTGTGGCTAAAAAGCTTAGAAGGGAAGAACAACCAAGAAATCACAAAGAAATCAAGAGCATACCTCATGGAGACCAACAATCTAAGTTGTGTTCCATCTACTCCGTGCATTTTTCGAGGGCCAATATTCGTAATCTTCGTAATCTCGATGTGCCTCCTACTGCCCGCTTGGGCTGAGCTCCCACAAGAGTTTGGCGCCACTCAGCAGACGTGATCATCTCTGTTAACCATCCCCTTGATAAAAGTCTTAACGGCTCAAACTCGCGGTACGGCGAGATCTTAAGGAGCCGTGGCAATATGTGCTGAAGAGTAATCTCAGATCTGGCAGTAAGGGAAACAGGGGACCAAGCGCCTCACTGCTCTCTCCACTCTCGGCAGTCATAAATAACTCCTCAATACTTCATCCACTGTTGCGAATGCAACAGCTAAAGGCAACAGTAAAAGCAAAAGAAACAAGATCAGGAGGCCAAACAAACTTTCCTTTATTTAGGACACAATCAGTACATGAGCAGTAATGCTTGATTCCTCAGATAGATCTGTAGTGATTTGGAAAGGAAATTTAGAGAGATGGTGCCAGCCAAGGTCCAAGACTCAAACAGGTGAGGCAAGTACAACGGAAAAATAAGATGAAGTACGTCTTACCAGCAACAATCATAAACCGCAATTCAAAACAACACAATCCGTATGATCAGACAATGCATCGCCGGAAATCAACCAAACGAGCCAAACGGAACCAGCGACGTTAATCACAAAGACATATACCAAAATATAGTTGAAAGATGGCCAAAAGAAAAACACCACAGACGACAATGAAAATAGATCTGCAACTAACCGCAACTTCAGAAACAGTGCCAAAAAAATTGTAAAAATCCAGATGCAAGACAAAGAGAAACAACGAAAAACAGAGAAGAACAAAAAAGCGCACGAAACAACAAAACCACAATGCAAAACACGACACAGAAGAAGAGAGACACACAGACGACGCAACGAAACGACATCATGAGAAAGTGGTGGTGCCCTTATGGATGCGATTGGGACGAAGTTCATGTTGTCATCCAGATCTCGATGGATGATCTATAGACGGACGGCCTCGATGTATTATGGCTTGAGGTTCTTCTCCATGGATGGTTTTCCTAACTGACGGTTCCGATGGAAGGACGGGCGGAGCTTCTTCCTAGGTTATAAATATCCAGCACTTCTGTTTTTGTGCGTGTGCGTGCGCGTTTGTTGTTGTTGGCGGAGAACTGCGTGTTTTGTGTCTGTCTTTACTGACGCTTCTCTTGGGCGGATGCAAAAACTACTGCGAGTACTGCGCGCACATATCTGGAGCTTTGTTTGCAAGCAGTAACAGGTTCATTGCTAGGTGTTACCACTGAAAGATAGTAATAGATTTTTTTTGTTTTTTTGGTCTGTCTCTCTCTTAGACCAAATAGACTGCGAGATTATAATGACCTCGGGGATCCCCAGGACTTTGGTCGGTGCTCGTCCTCCGGGGGGTAATTTGGATTCTCCTCCTCATCCTCTTTCTCATGCTGCTGCTGCTGCTCTTGTTGTTGCACCCACTTCGGAATGGAAACAGTTTCAGGCGCAGCATGGCGGTGCCATCCTACCTGGAGTCGGCAGTGTTCAGTACCATGCAGATCATGGCTCCCACAGTAGTACTGCTGCCAGCGAAAACTCAGGTACATGCATGTTTGCTGCAGGATCTCTGCGTCTAGATCTTCCATAAGACTAGTCGTCGTATTCCAAAGGCTCCAGAAAGAGTTCTCTTTATTGCTTTTAGAATTACTCCTTGTGTTTTTCATGCTCATGATGATGATGATTCCGAGGTACATCTGAGATTTTCTTTCGAGAGTTATATTCGATTGCATGTGTAATTCAAGCTGTAGAAATCCATCTGCTGCATGACCCAGTGACGCTCGAGGAAGAAATGTCCGTGTCTCAGGCGGATTGTTCATCATGCAACTGCTGTTGCGAGTTCGAGAACTTGCATGGAGTTCAGTGCTGATGCAAAAAACCCTGACTTGTCCGGGTTCATAGAGCATATTGTATAATCGAATGTGCAGTGCAACATTCTTATACGTCCTCCTGGCAAGAAGTTAGTTTTGGGGGACGATCGATCCGAGGGGTTTTGTGATTAGCTTGTGTTGAGTTTGACGCAATTAGCTTGTATGTATGCAGACTAGAATCATGAACAAGTGCTCATGATGTAAGAAGAAGAAATGAAGGAGAAGAAGAAAAAGAAGAAGAAGAATTGAACTGCTTGATTGTTGGGTGCCATCTGGTTTGGCACAGAGAAGCGGAAGAGAAAGCAGCTTGATCATCATGAGGGAGCAGAGGAGGATATTACGAAGCCTTACGAATGCAGGTTTTGTCCTATGAAGTTTGCGAAGTCCCAAGCGTTGGGTGGACACATGAACCGGCATCGTCAAGGTGATGCGCACTGCACTAGATCATCACACAACCTAATTTCTGGTAGTTGTTTGCGTGTTTTGTTTTCTCATGGGAAGGAAATTCTTCCGGCATGATCTAGTACACAACAAGCTTGTTCTTTTAGAATCCTTCGAACCTTTTGTGACCCAAGGGTTTGTCGAGTGAAGAATATATAGTTTCATGATCTTCGACGGCGCTTAGAATTTCTGCGGGACCCATTGCTGCGAGGTGATGCCAGTCGCTGCACTCGGAACAGTCTCCAAGAGCAGTCACATGAGCATAAGCTTGTTGTTGTTTGCAGAAGACCGTTGGAGAGCGTTCTGACCGTTTGTGTGTGGGCCTCATGGGGCCGTTTGCTGTGTTGGATTTTGCAGAGAGAGAACGGGAACAGTACATGCACGCTCGACAGCTGGTCATGCAACAGCAGCCTGCGGCTTTCTCTTCGTGGATGTAAGTCTCACAAGTTTTCCGTGCTCGATGTTGGTCTCTCTCTCTGTGGCTCGACAGGGATGCTTCCCTCGTAGGCTACAACATATTTTACATGAATTCCTCATGCTCCCCCCCCCGGTGCAGAACATGTGAAGGTTTTAGGGTTTGAAGGACCCGCTTAAGCAGGAGCGCCGTCGAAGCAAACCTGGTGACATGCTGCAGGGGCAGCTGGTCGTTTACAGAATTTTCATTCCTCTTGCATGGTCCACAGTTCCCAATCCATCCCTTTGCATGCCTATGTTTTGGGCATGGATTGAAGTAAGAAGCTTCGGGATGGACATCGCGTCTGACCGTGCAAGATGTGCTTTTGTTTTGGTGACAGTCTCTGATGTTGCCATTGTGTTTTGTACTGCGAGCAGGCTTTCGGCACAGAACAACTCTGCAGCTGCTGCAGCTGCACATACTCCCGGGAGTTTCAGCAGATTTACTGGCCAGTTCGCTCAACAAAGAGATCAAGCATCGCAAGCCGCGGGTTTGAACCTTCAGAGATATAGCTCAGCAGCAGCTGGTGTTTCAACCCCATCAGTGCCTGCTGCTGTTCCTCCGCCTGCTGCTGCAAACTTCTTCTTGCACTCATCAGGTTCGGCTGGAAGCAACTTCCAGCAAAGCTGGCAAGGCCTTTTGGCACAGCCCACTGCAGCAGTAGGGGGAGCAGCGTCCGCTAATTTACTTCCAGACAATACTCGCTCCTCCCTGCAAGGAGGCAACACGGTGAGCAGCTTCCCGCGAGATGCAGACCAGATGATGCAGGTACCTGGCAGCAGCTTTTCGCAGGCTCGCCCATCGCTCGGAATTAGCTATGGAACTTTCAACACCCAGCTTTCATCACGTGGTGCCACTTCCGGAAATGCTTTTGGACAAGATCACTTGGCGCAAGGATCATCCCCGTATGGTTTGGAGCAGCGATCGCCTCTAGACGGCGGCAGCTTCATGCAGTCAAATCTTTCGGTGGGATCAGGACAACACATTGGCAGCTTATCGAAACACGGAGCTTCCAGTGGGCAGGCAACAGCTGTAGCATCCGATAGCAAGCGTCCCAGTCCCGCGCACGCCTTGAATCTGCCGAGTTTAGTGGGTGCTGCAGCTAGTGGCACTCAGCTTCAAGGCCAGTTCGGATCATTCCAAGCCGATCAGCTCCAGTCGCTCCAATCCGACCACATCTCGAATTCTCAGTTCAACATCTTGCCAGTAGCTGCAGGTGGATACGGCCAGACGTTCTTCCCAGGAACCAGCTTTGGATCAATGCAGCCGGGGTCGTCGCATTCCGACTTTCTCAACCAGCATTCTTCCGTGTTCGAAAGCTTGCAGGGACCTGCAACATTTAACAACATGTTACAATTCTCAGGTACCTGCAAGAGCTTGAACATGAACCCGATGGGCAGCTCTGGAGGACCGGGAAGTGTGATCGAGGGTACAGGCGGGAGCTTCAACTTGGCCAGCTTGCAGGGTGCAGCAGGTCAGGCGGTTCAAGAACACATGCAGCTTTCAGGCAACAATATCCACGATGTCGACTCAGGAAGTTTACACTCGCCACAATCTAGAGCTCATCCGGCAGCTTCTCATGGACAAGGTGGCAGTGGTGGTACTACTCATCATCACAGCGCTGCAGCAAGCCCGGATCATCATCAGTTAGCAATAGCTCAACATCAGAGCAACAGCCCCATCAATGCTGGAGCAGAGCATGAACGACAATCCAGCCAGCTCCAACAGCTCGACACTAGTATCGATCAACCCACATTGCAGGAAACCCTGTACAGATACCAGTCAGATCCAGATATGATCTCCACTTCCGCCTGCTGCAACCATCATGCGAACTGCGACTGCAGATCATCACGATATAAGCAGCATGAGGGTCATGACATTAAAGTCGAGTTTCAACCTCCAGCTGCAGCATCTGGCAGCCACCCGCATGATCCAAGCTCGGCTACTACCTCACCGCCGCCACCACCACCACCGACATCCACTTCCCAGGAGAATGCTCACGGCCGATAATCTCTTCCACATGTTTCCTCCTCTTGCGGAAGGAATCACATTCTCAGCTCTCCACTTTTCTCAATTTGTTCAGTAACATCATCAGCAGCAGTTGGTGAACATCCACCCTTCCTCCTTTTTGTCCCCTAGCATCATAGGTGATCTGCACGACATGATCGTCACCACTTCAATTGATCTTTTTTCTTCTTCTCCATCGGTTTCTCCTTCAGTAGATTGATATGATGATCATCCACAAGCTACAGCTCACGACAACAGCCAATCTCTCTCTGTCGGCCCTCTGTGTCTCTTTCGGCTCTCTCTGTATTTGTATATATGTGTACAAGGACTGTGGAACTGCTGTG